>Ga0081529_112101_pt1 | contig 115301 bp, 127 predicted proteins | sample EchGeymetagenome_FD_71012 | JGI IMG/M metagenome (GOLD analysis project Ga0081529, IMG submission 71012) | Ferrous microbial mat and aquatic microbial communities from Echinus Geyser, Yellowstone National Park, USA - transect B T=78-80 C v2... ...
AACGGTTCAGTTCGATGGAACCTCCGCTGTGGGTGAAGGGGGATCGAGGTTGCTCTGAGAAGCAGGAAATCTCCATCGCGAGGTGGAGATGCCCCGTCCGTGAGGGCGGGGTAGTTCACAACCCCTACTAGAAAGTTCCCCGAATAACCTCACCTTAAATCCATGTTGGCCTGGAGGACCATGTCAGAGACGCACCTAAGCCCAGAAGAACGAGGGACTGTATCGGTTCTCCCATTAATGCATAAAACACTGAGATGAATGAGAGCACGGTTCCCAGGACGAATCCCCAAAGGGGGTAAGTTGAGCTACTGGACTTTGGGGTCACCCTCCACTTAAATGGAAGTTTCATGACCCCCCTCACGTACCCTATAAATGACGAAAATGCGGTCAAAACAGCCATCGTAGCATCCCCACCACCCACGGACCTGCCATACACTGCCACCACCACCCCGTAAACAATTAGACTGATCAGGAGGGGAATGGAGCTGAGTTTAAGGAGGGGGGAAAGGAGGGCGTAAACCGTCAGCCCCACCAGGTAGAGGGAGTAAATCGCCCACTGGTTCACGTAGACCCAACCCTCAATCCCCCTCACTCCCTCTTTGAACAGGGAAATGCTCTCCTTAGCCAGCTGGCCCGAGCCGTATCCCCACCTTTGAAGTTGCCTCTGCAAGTCTCCAGAGGTGAGCGGTGCGAGGGTGGACACCTCCACTGGTACGAACCTAACCCTTACCCCTCTCAAAGCAAGTCTTAACCCGAGCTCGAGGTCCTCGGAGATTGCCCCCTCCCTCCACCCCCCAACTTCCTTGAGGGTTAAGGCCTTAATGACCAGGGCGGAGCCGTTGGGGAAAAGGTGCAGTCCAAGGGCGTCCCTACCGGCGAAGAGGGCGCGCATTGAAAAGTCGGTGGTCAAGCCGTAGCTCCCGTTGTCGTTTCTAACCCTTAATTTCAGGGCCAATGCGTCATATCCCGCGAACTTGCTCAGCTCCTCCAGGAAGTTCTCGCTCACCCTGGCCTCGGCGTCCAGGAAGACCAGGTGTGACCCACTGGCAAAGCTGCAACCATAGTTTAGGGCACCCGCCTTCCCTCCCCTTGGGTCATCCCTGAATAGAAGGTTTATCCCCCTTAGGCACTCCCTCACTTCACCCCATCTCTCTTTAGGGTCGTCAGACACCACCAATACCTCATAGTTGGGATACCTGAGGTTCAGGAGGCACTCCCTCAGTCCCCTCAACGTTTCCATGTCCTCATCCTTCACCGCAACTATTATGCTGTAAAAGGGCTTGCCGGAGAGCTCCTTTAGCGGAGTCACTTTCACGTGACCGTAGAACGACTGAGCCAGTAACCAAGAACAACTTACGGCCAGGGTCAGGAAGAGCAATAGCTCAGCTATCACGCCTTGGCTCTTTCCACCGCGGCTTTAATCTTCTCCTTGGCCTCCCTGGAGGAGCCGAAACCAGAAACCCTCGTCCACTTTCCTGGCTCTAACTCCTTGTAATGTTCGAAGAAGTGGATTATCTTGGACCTCACAACGTCTGGTAGGTCGTTTATTTCCTGCACGTTGGCGTACGCCGGATCCACCTTTGCCGTTGGAAGGCCTATGATCTTCTCGTCGTTCCCCTCCTCATCCATCATCCTCAGAACCCCCACAGGCCTCACTTCGATGAACGAGCCTGGAGCAACGGAGTAGGACGAGATCACCAAAACATCCAGCGGATCGCCGTCCTCAGCCTTCGTGCCAGGTACGAAACCGTAATTGAAAGGATATATCATAGATGTGTAGAGGAACCTATCCACCTTCACCATTCCGCTCTCCTTATCCATCTCGTACTTCACGTTTGATCCCATTGGTATCTCGACCACCACGTTAACCAGGTCAGGTGCCTTCTTTCCAGGGCCTAAGTTCATATCCTTAACTATCCTCCCCTCCTTTTAAATCTAACACAACTCCCCTCAGAACGGCTAAGTCCCTGTCGGAGAGAATTCCCTCCAACTCCTTATCAGTGGAGTTCACTATGTCGTCCATTTTGTAACCTAACCTTGAGTACCTAATTGCCTGCAAGTGGGTGGATAGAACGTCTGCCAGCTTGCTCACCTTGGCCTCAATGGAGTCCCTTTGTAGGTACTCTTGAAATAGTTCCTCTCCCACCTCCACCTGTTTGTAGGCCTCCCTCTCAACCTTCTCCTTGTCCACCCTTTTCCCCGTCCACTTGACCAGGTCTCCCATCACCGTCTCCCCCATGTCGTGGAAGATGGCCATCGTGGCGGCCCTCTCGGGGCTCACCTTCGCACCCTCCCTCAACAGCCTTTGGGCGAGCATGTAGGCAAGGACGGCGGCCTCGAAGCTGTGCTCCGCCACGGACTCCGCCTCCCCTCCAGGAACCCCCCTTATCATCCATCCCGTCCTGCAGAGGGCCTTGGCTGCCGCCAGTAGTTCATTTAGTCTCAACTTACCAGCCTCCTCAACGAGTCCATCATCTCCTCCATACCCCTTGTCCAGAACCTGATCATTGCCTCCTTCCCCTTGGCCCCCCTGTCGAACATCACCTGAGGCATCTGACCTCTCTCCTCCGTGGCCACTCTGACCAACCACTGCATCGTATTACCCTCCTCCCACTGGGGCTCCTTTTCCCTATCCACCTCTAGGGGATCATATCCCATCTCCCTGAACTTCCTTAGGAAGGTCTCATCATATCTTATGTTAATTAGGCAGTCACCTTTCCCTCCAGCCCTTATGACCGAGAGTAACAGCCTCGCAGTGTGGGTGGGTCTACCGAAGGTCGCCGGTAAGTTAACCCTAACCCCATCACCGTACCTGGTTATTCTCCCCAAGAAAGTGGCCACGTCCTCAAGGCCCCCCACCAGCTCCGGTGATATGGAGTGAGCCAGGTTTGAGGACACCTCAGGAATGAGGAGGTGGAAGTTTTGGGTGGATGAGGCGAAGTGGGCGAACCTATTCATCTCCTCCAGTACCCTATACCTCTCCGCCTCCCTGTGAAGTCTGGAGGTGGGATTTACGGGGCCAACACCATGCTCAACCTCCAGGCCAAAGACTATGGATTCCCACGTCAGGTCTCCCGCGAACTTCACCGCCTCCTCCACCGAGCTGCCCTTGGCTATCATTGCCGCAGCGGCCGAGGCCAGGACGGAGCCAGTTCCGTGGGTGTTCAAGGCCCTGAGCCTGGATCTGGCGAACTCCACGAACCTTTCACCGTCGTAGAGAACGTCCACGTTCTCCCTTAGGTGGCCTCCCTTCACCAGCACGTACTTCACCCCGTACCTTGAGGAGATCACCTTGGCCGCCTCCTTAGCGTCCCTCACGTCCTCCACCTTAACGTTGGCCAGGGCCTGTGCTTCAGCGGCGTTTGGGGTGATGAGTGTCGCCTTGGGCACCACGTATCTCACGTAATCCTCCAGCTCCGGGATTAGAGTGGTACCGTCCTTGGCCTTTATCACCGGATCCACAACGACGCTCATTCCCTCAAGGAATTGCGACAGGACGGAATACTGTTCCTTCCCCCAGATCATGCCCACCTTCGCCACCTTGGGTTTGAACTCCATGACGGCCTCCAGCTGTGCCCTAAAGGCGTCCTTTGAGGCGGGGAAGATTCCCCTCACTCCCCTGCCGTTCTGGGCGGTCAATGCGGTCGTAGCTAACACGCCATGTACGCCCAGAGAATCCAGCACCCTGAGGTCTGTTTCCCCTCCCGCCCCGTTACCCGAGTCTATTCCCGCAACGACCAAAACTGTTGGTCTCCTCACTCCCTTTTCACCCTGGTGTTTCCCGCCACCACCCAGAACTGACCGTCGTCCCTAACCTCAAGTTTCCATATTCCGGTGGTGTGTTTCACCAGCTCAACCGCCTCGCCAATGGCCTTGATCGCATCCCCTCTCCCCTTACCTAGAGCCATGATCAACATGACGTCCTCTCCGGGCTCCCTCCTCCCTACAACGTGGTGGATCTCAAACTTCACCAGGTCCGGGTACTTGGACCTTAATTCCTCACCTATCTCCTGGAACCTCCTTCTTGTGTAACTCTCGTAAGCCTGGTACTCCAGGGAGGATACCTTGTGTCCATCCACCAATCCCTTCACGAATCCCAGGTAAACCACCATTGACCCCGCGTCCGGAGGAGCCTCTGACCTGAACTTACTTACCAGGTCAATGAAGTCCAGCTTACCCTCCGTTAAGTCCCCTCCTGAGGGGGGAGGAAGGAGGGCCACCTCATCTCCATCCTTAAGTTCCTTCACGTTGGGCCTAGAGTTCACAATGGCGATCACCTTCACCCCTCCGTATCCCTCCCTTAGGGTGGTCTCAACTTTCCTTCCATACCTCCTTCCAAGCTCTGAGTAAAGGGAGTCCAGATCGCCCTTGGTCAGTTCAACTTCCTCTTCTGCCTTTCCCGTCATGTCCCTAAGGAAGGCGAAATAAAGAACCTTGACTTTCATGCCACTCTCTGCCCTAAATCAGCCAAGAGGGTAATATGGGTGATCTGTTAAGTTCCATCTCCCCAAAGAGGAGAGACGATGAGGTAATCTCCCTATTGATGGAGATTAGGGATAAATTGGACTTAATGGCCGAGGGGAAGGGGCTGTGTGAGAGAGTCTTGGCCAAGGGATACGCCATCTCCAGACCTGTGGCTGCCCTCTCAGAGGGCATGGTGTCGTTGAAGGTGGATGAGGACTACAACCTTTACGCATTTAGGGACTCCCTTCATCTGCTAACGTTGACCTCAAACTCTCCCCCTCAGAGACTCCTACCTCTGCTCAAAGCCTTGGAGAGATACGATTTAGCCAAGAGGGAAGCTAGGGGATATAGTTGGTCTTTCTCCCTGTGACTGAGTGAGGTACCCCACCCTTCAGATGGTTCATCCTCGTCTGGCAATTTCCTGCTTCCCAGACCGACCTCGATGCTCACGACGGAGGTTCCATGGAACCTTTTTGTGATTCCGTGTGTGGAGTTACGGAGGGTCTCCTCTCACAGGTGCAAGTTCCTCCTCCCAAGGGAATACTCATAGGAGCGGAAGACCCCGCGGGGATGAATAGCCCTTATGAAATGTTTCATAGCAAAAATCGTAATTATCGGAGCTAGGCCGTAACCCCAAAAAGTTAAATTACCCGAAAAAGGCTAGCAACTTTCGTTTTATCAAATGAAGTCACTCCAACATTGCCCTTCTTAACGCGTCCAAGATCGGTTGTTCGGTGAGCGCCTCCGTTAACACCTTCCTAAGTAAGTCCAAAAACATGGGAGAATCCACCATCCCCTTATACTTATAGTCCAGGGCCCTGGAGGTAGAGATCTTTTCCCTTAGTTGGTTGGGAAACTCCCCCTTTCCAACGTCGTTTCTTATTTGTTCCATGACCCTCTCCACACCCAACTCCAATTCCCTCGGTGAATCCCTGGCCACTGCGAGAAGAGGTGACCCCCTGACCCTATTGGGTATGGCCTTGGATAGGTTCTTCCTGAATATCTGCACTGAGAGCACCTTGTAGAAGGCCTCCCCTCCCATGCCCAACTGACCAACCTTGCTCGCCAACTCATCCCCAGACTCCACCACCGCGTCAGCCACGGAGGCGAGAATCAGTTTCCTCAAATCCTCATCCAGCGAAGGTAATTTGGTCCTTGGTCTTGAGAGGATGAAGCTATCGTAGACTGACTTGGTGCCGAACTTCCATGTGGAGAAGGGGCAGAGTGTCAACTTCTCCTCCTTTCCAACCTCCACGTTTCTTCCCCCATACTCCACGAAGAAGGACGCGGCACACTTGAACTCCCCCTCACCCATTCCCAATCTCCTGGCCCAGCAACCGAAGTGAACGTTCTTCACCATACCTCTCATTGTCTCAAAGGCTAGATGTCCCTCCTTTCCCCCCATAGTGTTGTAGGTGAATAGTCCCTCTGGGCAGAGGAAGTAAACTCCGTTGGCTCCCTCCTCCTGCATTCTCTTAACTATTGTGACCACTGCTTCCCTTGCACCTTTCTCATCCCCCTGAACGTAGTTGTCGAAACCGCAGCAGGATCCATCGATCACCTTCACCCTTGGAGAGAGGGAGTTGGGGAGGGACTCCCCCACCTGATCCAGGAAGGTGAGGAAGCCCTCCACTCCGTCTGGATCGTATTGTGGCGCACAGCCGGCGAAAAGTAGGAAGAGGGGTCTGTTCTTGAACTTCTCCTCAAGAGAGCTCTGGAGCTCCATTACCCTCGGAGTCACCTTCTCTATCCTTACTCTCCTTTCATCCGTTGGGGAAAGTTTAGGGAGGGAGTTCACAATTGAGGCTATCTTAATCCCCTGAGGGCATGAATCTTGACATTCCATGCAGCCCAAACATGGACGGAAGTTGGTCCACCCCCACATCATCCTATCGAATCTACCCATCGGTGAGTCCTCTGGATTTTTGGTTGTGGAAAAGGCAAGGCACGAGTCTAGGCATAGGGAACAATTAATGCACCTGCTGGCATCCATGAACTCAGATTTTAGCTCTCTGAACTCCCTCGGAACCCTCTTGGCTAGCTTAAATCTGGACATGATGAGTTTGTGATGCTCCTCGTATTCCCCCATTGATGGAAAGGGCAGAACGTCCTGATTGGCTTTCAGGAAGTCGAAGAGTTTCTCCAGGTCGTCGGCCTTTATCCTACCCAACGCCACCTCCTCCACGGAAGGAGAGTTATACCTCACAATGTAGGCCAGAATACGTTCGAATATCTGTAGGCCCTCCACTTTTGCCCTCGAGTTCAGAGCATACCTTAGGGCCACGGGTATGTAGCCCTGTTCCAGCATCCTCCTGGTATGGGTCCTCAATTCACTGAGCAACGACCTCAGCTCCACCTTCCTCCCATCTATCCCCAGGGCCTCAGCATAGCTCTTGGGAATGTAGTACCTGTATTTACCCATCATCCATATGGCACTCCACGCGAACTCGTTCTCCTTATCCACCTCAATTAGCTCGGAGTAGGGAACCACCGATATGGCAACGGTGTCCCTATCCAAAAGTACTCCAAGGGTCCTGGAGTACCTCACGAAACCGTACTTATAGCTCCCAAAGCCGGAACCGTTGGTTGCAACGAACCCTCCAACCGTGCCCTTATCGTAGAGAGGGAAAATGGCCGGGGCGAGCCCCATTTGGCCTAGGGAGTCAATAACGGCCTCGAAGGTGGCCCCCGCCGCGACCTTGACCTGTCCAAGGGACTCCTCCAAGGGGTAGTCCTTAGCTAACTCAAACACCTTTCCCCCCGGTAAGGTCGACGCTGCGGTGATGGTCTTTCCCTTTAGGTTTCGCAAGAAGTCGCCCCTCATTGATGTACCCCTGCCCACCACTACCTCTTCCTCCTTTCCCTCCTTTAGCCTCTCCAACGTCCTCTGGTCCAACCATGGCAATGCTCTGCTGAACACCGATGCGTCCAGGATCATGTGGGTGAATTGTGTGGACAGAGAAGCTTTAACCTTTCTTAGTCCTCACAAAACAAGTTGGACGAGGTCTGTGTAGAGGTTCCGCTTAACGTGTCAGGGGTATGGCAACCTGTACGTAGAGAGGAGCCAGAACTTTCAGGCTCCGTTGGGATCAGCTTAGTGGTAGGTCCACCGCTAACTGTGAGGGCGTGGAAGGGAGAGGGACTCACCCTTAATGGAATCAGGGTGGACTTCCCCAACCTTAAGTTCCTTTCCTCCTTGGGTTCGCTGGAGCTACACGCGTCCTCTCCAGTACCTTTAGGCTATGGTTATGGACTCAGCGGTGCCCTAAGCCTAGGATACGCCTTGGCGGCGGTAGAGCTCTTTCATGTGGAGAGGGGAAGGGCATTGAAAGTCGCACATGTCTCAGACGTGCTCACAGGAAACGGCCTGGGTGACGTCCTTTCACAGACCGTTGGAGGGGGAGTTGTCCATAGGATCAGACCTGGAGCGCCAGGCATAGGAATGGCAGAGAGGGTGGAAGTGCAGTGGAGGGCAGTCTACTCCCTCCCCCTGCAGAGATTACCTACATCGTCCATAGTGGAGGGATCCCCAGGGGCGACGGAACTGATCTCAATCTTCCTCAGGGAGAGGACGTTGGAGTCCTTCTTCAGGGTAGCGGCCCAATTCAATGGGTCAATGGGCTTTCCTGCTCCAAGGGCCAATTCATTTAGGAAGAAAGGTTTAGTAATGTTTTTAGATGAGGGACCTGAAGGTTCAATACAACATCAACCCCACGGAGGTGCCAGGATCTGTTAATACCGGAAAATCACCCTAGGAGGGAGTCCCTCCTCGTTAGGGAGAAGCTAGTTGAAGCAATGAGAAGGAACGTGGTTGCTCCAGAGGGCCTCATAGCTCACGGCCGAGGGGAATGTTTCGACTACCTACTCGGTGAGAGGACTAATCACTTCGCCCTCAAGGCCGTTGAGGCCGCGGCGGCCCTGATTCTCACGTCCAGGCACCCAGTGATCTCGGTTAACGGTAACGTGGCAGCCCTGGTGCCTGAGGAGGTGGCCAGGTTGAGCGAGGTCTCTGGGGCCAAGGTGGAAGTGAACCTCTTCTACAGGACACCTGAGAGGGAGATGGCAGTCTACGAGGCGTTGAAGAGAGCAGGAGTGAGGGAGGTGCTGGGAGTTAACGACGCCACCGAGACAATACCTGAACTCTTCAGCGAGAGGAGGAGGGTCAGCAAGGAGGGAATATATTCCGCTGACGTTATCCTCCTGGCTCTAGAGGATGGCGATAGGACTGAGGCCTTGGTGAAGATGGGAAAGAAGGTCATATCGGTCGACCTGAACCCCCTCTCAAGAACCTCCCAGACCTCCACCATCACCATAGTCGACAATGCCACCAGGGCGTTTCCTACGTTAGTGAAAGCGATCAACTCCATGAGGGGTCGTCAGGACCTGGAGGAAGTGTTGAGGAATTACAACAATCGTTCAACCCTGGGTGAGGCGCTGAGGTTCATCTCTGGTAGGCTCCTTGAGCTCAGTTGATTCCTTACGCCTTCCAGCTATCCTCCTGGATACCTGTGAGGCCAGCGCCATTACCCTCCCTATATCGAGGGTTAGATTTGCCGTCTCCTCCCTGGCTGAGGCCCTCCTGTAAAGTTCTGTAAGTGAGGGAAGGACGTCGAAGGCCATCTCCCTGAAGGCCCTTTTATCGCTCTCAGTGAGGGTGGGTTTTGTGAGCATGAACCTAAGCCTCTTTTCCAATCCGCTTACGTCCAGGCTATCGAACTGTATTCGAATCAGTTGTACCTCCGGATCCACTTCCTCCTCACCCAAGGCTTCCCTGATTTGCTCGGCGTCCACGAACTTCCACCAGTGTTGGTTGTATGAGTGATAACTTGTCTCAAGCACCCCGAAGTCCCTCTCTAGGACCCTAAGGATCATCTTCGGATCCCCCAATCCCATCTCCCGGCACCTCTCCGCTATTGTCCTATAATCAAAGTCACCCAGCTGGGGATCCGCCCTACTCTCGGCCACGTCCAGGGCAACCTTAAGCACCTCCTTCCCCCTCTCCCCCAATCTCAGCAATGCCTCCCTAGTTCTGTCGGCGACGCTGCCAACCATCCTTCAAATTAGGGAAACTAATTATATAGGCACTTCTCAAGTGATCGTTGTGAATACTCTCTCGGGGAACGTCCTAGATATTACCGGCCTTGTGAAGAGGTTTGGTAAAAGGGAGGTGCTGCATGGGGTAACGTTCTCCGCCTCCTCAGGACAGGTGACCTGCGTAGTGGGGCCCAACGGGGCGGGAAAGACCACGACCCTCAGGGTAGTAGCGGGGATAGCTACCCACTATGAGGGTGTCGTGAGGATTGCTGGGGAGGAGCCCAGGAAGGCCAGGTCCCTGGGTATGGTTTCTTATCTCCCCGAGGAGGCCTATCCTTACGAGAGGCTGACCGGATATGAGAACTTGCTTTTCTACGCCAAGCTCTACTCGAGGGACGAAGAGACTGCTCTCAAGATGGTGGAGCGGGGAGTTTCCTTGGCTTCCCTGGGAGAGGCCATAAACAGGAGGACGTCGGAGTATAGTAAAGGGATGAAGAGTAGACTTCTAATAGCAAGGACCCTCATGACAAACACAGCTCTGTCAATACTTGACGAACCCACCTCTGGCCTTGACATAGAGTCCAGTGTGAGGGTTAGAAGGACCATACTTAACGCGTCCTCAGCAATACTTCTTTCCTCCCATAACATGTTGGAGGTGGATTACTTATGTCATAAGGTGGTGCTCATAAACGACGGAAGGACGGTTATACAGGGTACACCAGCGGAGTTGAAGAGGCTCTTCTCAACTGAGAACATGGAGGAGGTATTCCTTAAGGCATCGGGTGTTAAGGATGATAGGTGAACTTCTCAGTAAGGAGATCCTGGACCTCAAGAGGGATAGGAGACTTCTGCTTGGCTCAATACTTCTCCCCCTCATAATGCTTCCCCTGGTTGGCGGTGTGTTGCTCGCCTCAATAGTGCATCCAGTCGTGATCGAGATAGTTAACAATAATCCGCTCAACGAACCATACGTCCACTATGTTGGAAACTACATCTCCTCCTCAGGCGCCAAGGTGGTCTACAACGACCCTAACTCCACCCCGGACGTGGCACTGATCTTTCCCAACGACTTCTATCTCAACGTGAGCAGGATAAACTCCACCACCTACTTAACTGTGGAGGTGAGCGTTGGTTCTGGTAGTAATGCCCTGTCTCTGGTGGAGAACGCCCTCTTCAACCTCTCCGAGAACATAACCCTCACCAGGATAGGTCTATTGGCCAAGGAGGCCCACGTCAACGTCTCTCCTGATGCAGTATTCAACCCGCTGGGGTTGATCGTTGGTTACAGATCTGTGAACAATCATCCCGTGTCACAGCAACAGGATCAGCTTTTCCAGTTCACCAAGATACTATCTTTGGTCCTCTTCCCCTCCGCCTTACCAGCGGTGTTCTTCATTGTTGAGGGGATAACGGGAGAGAGGGAGAGGAGGACGCTTGAGTCCCTTCTCTCCACTCCACTGAGGCCTTCCTCCTTCATAATTAGTAAGGTAGCAGCGGGCTCCATGCTAGGGGTCCTTTCTTCAATTAGTGAAGTGTTGGGAATTGTGCTCTTCTCCGTGGCTCTGGACGTTTACACCCATTCTCCCGTAACTTTCGCCCTTCCGTTCCTTGGGGTGGTGATAGGTGTTTACATGGAGACTGTCCTACTTACGGCCTCCCTGAGCGTTCTGGTGCTCATGTTGCTCGGTGGTTCCACCAGGAACGCCCAACTCATATCCACACTTATCTTCACTTTAATACTTCTTGCCTCCTTCTCCTCCCTCTTCCTCAACTTCGGCTCCCTCACTTTTCCGTCCTCAGCAATATTGCTGATTCCCTACGTTCAGCTTAGCGCAGCCCTAGTGGACTTCGCAGGTGGGCTCTACATTAACACTCTCCTCTACTTAATCCTTACGTTGGCTGTCTCCCTATTCCTCATATGGATTTCAGTAAAACTTCTAGACCCAGAGAAGTTGCTCTTTAGGTAGTTTTTTTAGAGAGGAAACCTTTACTTTTCCTATGGAAAGCACTTCACAAGTAAAGGCGTACATCTTGATAGTCACCTCCATGGGTAAGGAGAGTGAAGTTGTGGAATTTTTAAGGAAGATAAAAGGTGTAATTGAGGCTAATGCCGTGTACGGCGAGTACGACGTGGTTGCGGAACTACAGAACAAGGACCTTCAGGGTCTTAACAAGATAATAGCTGAGGTAAGGAGGAACCCGTCCATACTTAGGACGGTCACCCTCATTGTCATGTGATTCAGTTTTTAATATCTCTTCATCAAGTCAGGACGTCCCTTGCCACATCACTGACCATAATTATGGGACCCTCCTATGCTCACGGAACCCTCGTGACTCGAGGGCAATTCGCATAGGCCCCATTACTTTTCCTTAACTTACCCTTTAATTATTTCCGGCTCCTCCTCTATTCCGCTTTCTTCCTCGAGGGTCTTCACCCTCTTCATGAGCTCACCTATTATTATGTCCATTTGGGCCACCTTGGCTTCCAGGAAAACCAAGCTTTCCTCTAAACGCCCTGTATTTTCCTTTGGTGAATCCTCCACATCACCCTCCAATCCGTTCCTTATCATGACCTTTACCAGGTCAGTCATCTGTATTCCCATCTCTTCAGATCTCCTCTTCAACTCAGAGTATAGTTGCTCTGGCAGGGAGAGATGTATTGTGGGCATGTGTATTTGCCCCTAATGGATAATATGAGGAAGGCTTTATATTAATCTTTCTAATTCAGTACTCCTCCTCACATAGGACTACAATAATATCGTTCCAGAAAATACTTAAGACGTGGAACGATAAGCATATATATGAGATAAGATGCGAGTAGTTACCTTTAAGCTGGAGGAGGACCTGTTGGAGCTGCTTGACAGGTATGCCATGAGGCACGGCTACAACAGGAGTGAAGTAATAAGGAGGGCCCTCGAGGGCCTTGTCAAGGACGACCTTAACAAGGAGACTATCCCTTTCGCCAGGGTAGAGAAAATAAAGATCTAGAAAGGCAAGTAGATGGTCTGAGAGGCTAACTCTTCCTCGTTTACGTTTCTGGTTTGGATTGTTTTCCATTTTAATTCTTCTAGGAAGGGGGACACCTTGTCCAAGGGCATTAAGTGTCCCTTTACCCAGTAATGTAGCGGAATAACGGCCTTAGGTTTCAGTGCCCTTACCAGATCTGCGGCCTCTTTCCAATCTATTGTGATCACTCCGCCCACGGGCAACGCCAGGACGTCGGGAGAGCTTAACTCCTTCATCTGACTCTCGTTCAACAAACATCCAAGGTCCCCCAGATGGACAACCTTGAAATCATTCCTCTCCACCAGATACATTGCCACTTCCCCTCTTCTCCTACCTTTCTCTTTATCATGAAATCCTCTCACCCCCACTATTCTGAAGCCCTCAAGGGAAGTGGAGCCATAATACTTGACCAACGCTTTTCCGCCAACAACTTCCACTGCATCGTGATCGAAGTGTTGATGGGTGACCAAGGTGAGCTTTGCGTTGAATGATGGTTTAGGCAGGCCTATGCTTCCCCCATCGTGTGGATCTATTACCATGGAGTCCAAGGATAGCATAGAATGACCGTGTAGTCCTATCAACGTGTGGAAGAATGTCCAGGATCCATAAAAACCCTCCTCTGCCGCATAGCTTACTGGTATGGACAGAATGACTCAAGAAGCCAATGAGGTCTCGAGTTCTCTTGCGAAATAAACGAGAATCTCAATGATGCTTCAGTAAAGCTCACAGGACTTGAACTGTATGGAAGGACAAGCTCAACTCCATCTTTCACCAAGGAAGGAAACTTTTATATGCTGGTTTATGTGATTCCTTATCCGAGGTAAAATGGGTAATCGTATTCTCTAGGAGGATACGCATATTCGATACTACTTTAAGAGATGGGGAACAGGCTCCAAATATAGACCTGACCCCTGAGCAAAAGTTGAAGGTGGCGGTCAGGTTGAGGGATATGGGGGTTGATGTGATCGAGGCGGGTTTCCCCGCTTCATGTCAACCTGAGTTCGACGCCACCAAGAAAATAAACGAAACTATAGGAGAGGAAGTGGAGGTTACGGCCCTCTCGAGGATGGTTAAAGATGACATAGATAGGACACTGGACACTGGGGTCAAAAGTATTCACCTGTTCATTGCTACCTCTGACATACACCTAAAGTACAAGCTAAAGATAACAAGGGAGCAGGTGGAGGATAGGGTATATACAATGATAAGGTACGCCAAGGACAGGGGAGTAACGGTTGAGTTCAGTCCAGAGGACGCCACGAGGACGGACAGGGACTTCCTACTTCATGTGGTCAGGACAGCCATATCTGCGGGAGCCGACAGAATAAACATTCCAGATACCGTCGGTGTCATGGATCCCTTCAGGATGCGTGACCTAATAGCAGACGTGGTCTCAGTTGCCAAAGGTCGAACGGTTAGCGTACACTGCCATAACGACTTCGGATTGGCCACAGCCAACTCAATCGCAGGTGTGATGGGAGGAGCATCTCAGGTACATGTTACAATCAATGGGATGGGGGAGAGGGCGGGAAACGCCTCCCTGGAAGAGGTGGTCATGGCCCTAAAGAAACTGGGAGGATTCGAGGTTAACGTACGTACTTCCATGCTATATGAGACCAGCAGGATGCTATCTGAAATGACAGGGATGATGGTTCCGTTCTTCAAACCCGTCGTTGGCGATAATGCCTTCGGCCACGAGGCTGGTATCCATGTGCACGGAGTCCTTGAGAACCCCGAGACCTACGAACCCATGACACCTGAAGAGGTGGGCAATTTCAGAAGAATAGCCATAGGAAAACACAGCGGAATACATGGATTAAGGATGGTGCTCAGGGAGGGAGGGGTAGAGTTACCTGACGATAAATTAAGGATCGTGTTGGAGAAGATAAAGGAGATGGCGGGAGATGGAAGGAGGATCACTCCCAATGACGCAATTGAGATTGCCAGACAGTTGGGAAACGCGTGAAATCTGCTAACTTAAGTTAATAAACGGAAATAGAACTATTAAAATCTGGAATTCTACTTTGATGTCATTTTTGATGGTTTTGATTGAAAGAATAGTTGTATGCTAGATAAATTTTGGTAGTTGTGGGAATCTTATGGAGTACGTTTGGGACAGTGTTGACATGATCACGGAGGGCTTCGTTTGGGTCCCATGGTATGAGGAGGGACAGGGGGCTGAGTCCATGACCGAGGAGATGGCCGGAACTGTTGAACGTGCTATTCCAAGTGTCATCTTGGATTCGCACCTGAGGGAATAGCGGAGAGGTCTCGAAATCCAAGTACAGTCCTCATGGTGGGCCTGAGAACATGAGGTGGAACCTCCCCTACCCTCAGAGTTCACTACGCCCACCTGACCCTGTGACTGGAGGACTGGTCAGGTGAGGGAATCACTCCAGTTCTTGCTCATACTCGACATAATCGTGCGAATCACCGGGGCGCTTCCTGAGGTTAAGCGCTCAGGTGCCGCCGGACCTATGAAAGTCTTCAAGTTACGTTGAGGTCCCATAACTACTGTAACTACGGTTATAGAAATACTAATTGAATAGTGAGAGATCTATTCACCTCACACCGAGTATTTACAAAAGCCTTAAAGCTTCGCCCCTTCCAGGGGCAGATGATAATCTAAATACTGCTTTTCCTAATTATACTAATCAGGAGGAACGCGATCAGAGCTACGGTTTCAATGTCGCCTCCTCTGAATCCCTCCTAGTCCTTGTAAATAACTACGTGAAGGCAACACGTTTCGTGTTCTGGTTGAGGGAGAACGTTCCGAATCCGGAAGAAAAGGGCGTGTTAGGAAAAGTCCACGAGGAGCAAGTTAAGGAACGAGTACAAACTACATTCGAATTGCCGAGGACTGTTGGACGCTTTGGCGATAAGGGACGGTTCAATAACCTAAGGAGGTTCCCCCGCGTCTAACCAACGGTATGGCTAACGCCGAGGTTGAGCTGCTACCTGAACCTAGAAACATTGAGAGTTAAGATCGCGTTGGTGAGCTTCAGGTCGTGGGATAAGGAAGGTCAAGGACCACTCAAGCTGGAGGATGAAGGAAGTTAGACTGATAGTTAAGGATGGTAAAGCTTTCCTCAAAGTTGTTTTCGAGAGAGAGGAAGAGAAGATTGAACCCAGGGGAAGTGTTGCTGTAGACATTAACATGGATGAGGTAGTTGTCGGTAAAGGTGATAAGGAATATGTTAGGATCGCCACAAGGCTCCACGAGGCCCATCATTGGAAGTCGTTAGCTGAGAACCTACAAAGGAAGCACCCTAAAAGATGGAGGTCAAAACGCATTAAGGCCAGGATTAGGGGTTTCCACTTAAGGGCTAAGCGTAATGGAGGATTTCGCCAGGAAGGTGGGGAAGTGGGTAGTCGGTGAGGCTAAGAGTTTGGGTGCTGACCTCATTAAGTTGGAGGGATTGAGAAACCTCATTAAGCGTGTTGACGAACTGTCGAAGGAGTTTCGCGATAAGTTGTATCTAATGCAGTACCGTAGAATCCGGCACTGGATTGATTGGCAAGCAAAGACGCACGGGTTAGTGGAGTTCGTTAACCCGCGTTATTCTTCCGTTTCCTGCCCTAAATGCGGGAGAAGAATGAGGGAAGTCGCTCACAGGTACTTCCGTTGTACCTGCGGTTACGAGAACGACCGTAATGTAATCGCGATGAACCTAAATGGTGGTCTCTGACCCTCTCGACCGCCCCTCAGAGATGTATCTCCGAATCGATGAGGTATAGATTGAATCCAACTAGAACAGCTCGAAATCCCTGAATCCCCATAAAGTTAAATTGATAGAGGAGGAGATTCCCTGGGAACTCATGTTCGTGACAGTTCCAGACGAAAGACTACAATTAGTTAGAGCCGCCTTGGAAACCTTGACCCAATATCAGGATGTTGACGTCAAGTACGATGAGAAGAACAAGATATTCAACATAATGCCAAAGGGAAATAATTCCTACGAAGTCATGAAGGTATCGTCAATAATAAATGCCATAGGCCTGGGCTTTGACGTAGAAGTTGCCATGAAGTTGTTGTCTGATGACATGTTACTTGACGTGATCGATATTAAGGATGTGGCACATGATCCAAGCGACATAAGGAGGCTCAAGGGTAGAATAATCGGCGAGAAAGGGAAAACCAAGAGAATAATATTTGAATATACGGGTGTTTACATTTCCGTCTCTGACCATCTGATAGGACTCATAGGCTTCTACGATCAACTTCAGGTAGGACGCAAGGCCGTGGAGATGTTGATTGAAGGAAAGGATCACAGCGTGGTGTACAGGTACTTGGAGAGAGCTGAGAGAGAGCTTAGGAGTTACAGGGCCTCCAAGTTTCGTCGATCCTCATGAAGTAGATACGTTAAATAAGTGGCCACTTCCTCTCCTCCATTCCTTCTGGCGAATTCTAACACCAATTGTTCATACGTTTTTATGGAACCTTCTGCTATGCCCACAGCTTCCTTAATTGCGTTCAAGTCACCCCTTCTAATCTGTCTCAAAAGATGTAACAGGGACCTCTTCGGTTCACTTAATACTTCCTCCGTTAAGTAAAGTTTGGGTTCTGGTAACATAACAAGGGTCATATGAGGACCATCTAGCATGGCCATCTCCGCTATCTTATAAGCACTGTACTCCCTCGTCGGAGATTTACGAGTGGCCTTAACCTCCACAAAGTACGTCACGCCGTCCTTAACGGCCTCAATGTCATGAGTAGGCAAGTCTACACTCTTTACTTCTTGAAAGTTCATGGACTCCAACACAACTCTTGCCCTCAACTCCATACCGAACCCAAATATGATCCCGCTGGCCCTCTTGAGGGCGTAGGCTATTTCCTCATCGGTCATACCTAGTTCCCTAAGAGGCGAAAGGAGTTCAGCGGGGTCCACTTTCTTCATTGGCCGAACCAGCCTAAAAGCTATGATAACTATCGGCGGAGGAGATATCAACTAATAATCCCTAATACATGATAGTAATAATCGTTCTTAGATGAAAGTTTATATAGTCTAGCTTACCACTACTAACTGACCAAAAATGAAGGAGATGAAGGGAACTAAGACGGAGATGAACCTTAAACATGCCTTCGCAGGAGAGGCGATGGCAAACAGGAGATATCTATACTTTGCCAAGAGGGCAGATGAGGAGGGCTATCCAGAGGTAGCCGCCCTCCTTAGAAGCATAGCCGAGGGAGAGACCGCTCACGGCTTCGGTCACCTGGACTTCGTCAGACAAGGAAACATAGGAGACCCTGCCACTGACAAGCCAATAAGGACGCTGGAGGAGATGCTAGAATCCGCGGTGGCCGGAGAGACCTATGAGTGGACACAGATGTACCCTGGCTTCGCCAAGACAGCGAGGGAAGAGGGATTCTCAGAGCTTGCAGAATGGTTCGAGACGTTGGCGAGGGCGGAAAAGAGTCACGCTGAGAAGTTCACCGACGCACTAAAGAAGCTAAAGGCATAAACTCGGTGAGTCCATGTATAGTCTCAATCCAAATAATCCATCTTTTTTTGATTCCGAAAAATTAAAATCTGAATTCGTAAGGCAGGCCTCAATTTGCCACGGGTGCAGACTTTGCTTCAACTATTGTCCGGCCTTTCCCACATTGTTCAATTTAACTGATAAGAAAGGGCCGAAGACCCTAACCCTGGAAGACCTAAACTTAGTGTCATCTGAATGCTTCCACTGTAACATGTGCTATGTGAACTGTCCTTACACGCCCCCTCACGAATTCGCCATGGATTTTGCCCACCTCATGGACTGGGCATGGCTTAACTACAAGTCCAAGGCTGGATTGAAGCTTAGGGACATGCTTTGGGAGTCCATGGACGTCCTTCCTCTGGTCAGACCCTTGGCCAAGGGAGCATTGAGGGCCGGGTCAAAGATCTTGGGGGTGGAGGAGGATGCTCCAATGCCAGAACTAAGCGATAGAGAGCCTCGAATCGAAAACAAGGTGGAGAAACCCATAGCGAAGGTTGTACTGTTCCCCACCTGCCTAGCCAGAAACTTCTTCCCCGAGGTAGTGGAGGACTTAGTTGAGGTCTACAATAAATTGGGTATAGAGGTGAAAATGGGAAACTTCAGATGTTGCGGCGCTCCTATGCTGGACGCAGGGGATGCCAAGAGGCTTCATGAAAATGCCGAGCATAACGTAAGGGAGATAGAGAAGCACAGAAGCCAAGGCTACGAAGTTGTTACCCCTATACCAACTTGTACAATGATGATGACCAAGGAGTATCAATACGTTCTGGATAGGGAACCACCGAAAGTATATGATGCAATGGAGTTCCTATTTAAGATGAAGAGGGAAGGGAAGGTGGAAATAAAAGGTGATTTGGGCGGAATACAAATACTTTACCATACACCATGTCATCTAAAACATCTAAAGGTAGGTCTCCCTGGAGTACAACTGATACGAGGTATGAATGCCAAGGTCACCACTGCTGACAAAGGATGCTCTGGGATAGACGGAGGCTGGGGACTGAGGAATTACTCAAAGGCCAAGGTGGTGGGAGCCAAAATGATGGAGGCTTTCGCCAGCAGTAATGCGGAACAATTTTCAACGGAATGTCCACTGGCGGGACTTCAGGTAAGGAAAGCCTCAGGTAGAAGGGCAATGCACCCGATCAGTCTACTAAAGGAGGGAATGAAGAGTGTTAGATAAGATAATCCCATGGAAGGAATATGAAAGAATAAGAAACGAAAGAATTAAGAGAATAATTGAGATTAAGAATGATAGACGAATAGAGTTAGGAGAAAGGCTCACCCTGTTGTTCGAGAACGCGGAAACGGTACTCCATCAAGTTCAAGAGATGGTCTACCTAGACAAAATAGAGGATAGAAATGAATTATTGAGAACATATAACATATACTCCACCTTGATACCGTGCGACGGCAAGATAAAGGCGACACTTTACATCAACACCGAGAATGAGGAGGACTTAAGGAAGGTCTTCAGGACATTGAAGGGAATATACAATTCAGTATATTTGAGGATAAACGACAAACTGATTCATGGGGAGCCTGAGGGAGGCAGGGAACAGGGAGACGAGTTTAGTACAGTGCAGTACCTAACATTCGACCCACAGGGGGAGAAGGGTCGAGTGGAAGTGCTCGTGGATCACCCTAACTATAAGGCATCTGTGACGTTATCGGACAAACTGGTGGAGAAACTCTTCCAAGAGAGTAGCGAAACGTGTTCCTCATATAAGCAATAATTTTCTTGTTAGAAACACTTTAAGTCCACTACCCTAAAAATATTGTGTGAAGGATCCTGTCTGTGGGGATGAGGTGCGTACCCCAAAGTACAGGTTAGTCTTTGAGGGAAAGGAGTATTTCTTCTGTAGTCCAATGTGCATGGCGGAGTTCAAGAAGAGTCCTGCAAAGTACAAACAAATTTAACTGCCAAGGATTTTACTTTGTACCATGTATCCTCCGAAGTTCGGATACGTCATCCCAGATAGCTTGGATGAAGCTCTGGAGTTCCTTGAGAAAAATGAGGACGCCAGGCCCTTGGCAGGTGGGTATAGCCTTATACCGATGCTGAAACTCAGGCTCATAAGGCCATCATACATTGTAGAGTTGAGGAGACTAAATGACCTTCATTACATCAAAAGTGATGATAAGACCCTCTACTTGGGAGCCCTCGCCACGCACAATGAAATAGCCACAGATCAAAAGGTGAAAAAGAGCGTTCCCGTAGTGAGCGCTGTGTCCTCAGTGATCGCCGATCCTCAGATAAGGAACATGGGTACAATTGGGGGAGAACTGGCACAGGCGGATCCGGTGACCGATCACCCAGCCAGCCTTCTTGTAACTGAGGCTAAGGTGAAAATAAAGAGTAAGGGAAATGAGAGGATAGTTCCATTCGAGGGGTTCCAGAAGGACATCTACACTACGGACCTAAAAACTGGAGAGCTTATAGTTGAGGTTCAGGTTCCCATCCTAAAAGGATACACTTACTCCTACAAGAGGATGGAGGATACGGCGGCCGTGGCAGTGCTTTTGAGGAAGGAGGGTGAAGTTATAAAGGACGTCAGAATAGCCGCTAGCCTCATAGGACCTGTGGGGACCAGGCTTAGGGAGGCAGAGAAGGTGCTCATGGACTCAAAGGGTGATAGTAAGTCAATTGAGGAGGCCTCAAAGAAGGCCATGGAGTCAGTGAACCCAATACCAAGTCCGAGGGCTTCCGCCGAATACAAAAAGAAATTAGTGGGTGTATACACTAAGAGAGCTCTGTTAGAGGCAATGGGTGGTAAGCAATGAAGGTAATAGAGCAGGAACAAAAGGCAAAAGTCAGGTATAAAATAAACGGACAACAATACGAAACCGAGGTTGAACCCAGGAGACTCCTCGTACACGTACTTAGGGAGCTTGGGTTCACGGGAGTGCACATTGGGTGTGACACCAGCCATTGTGGAGCATGTACAATAATAATGGACGGTAAGTCGGTAAAGTCCTGCACTATATTGGGGGTGGAGGCCGACGGATCAGAGATTTTGACCATAGAAGGTCTAGCTCAGGGGGAGAAGCTTCATCCCATACAGGAGGCTTTCTGGGAGAAGCATGGCCTTCAGTGTGGTTACTGCACTCCAGGAATGATAATGCAGAGTTACTGGCTGCTCAAAAACAATCCCAACCCATCAGAGGAAGAGATAAAGGAGGGAATATCGGGGAACCTGTGCAGGTGTACTGGATACCAGAACATAATAGACGCAATTAAACTGGCCGCCGAGAGGATGAAAGGTCAGTAGGATAGTCCACGTCTAAAGTAACCTCTTTTCCACACTCAACTTCACATCTTCTGTATCTCACAATAACTTCCCTTGCTCCAACGTCTCCTTTCAACTGCAGTAGCTCTGGAAAGAGTCCGTTTGAGATCAGTACAGGATTACCCCTCACGCCCTGATGGATCGGTACCACTGAGTCACACGAAGGGGAAGCGGCGGAGAGCACCCTATCCACTGTCCTCCTATTCAACCAGGGCATATCGCCAGGCACAAACAGGATCCACTCCTTGTCCTGAAAGAATCTAACTCCGAGCTTGACTGACGTACTCATGCCTTCCAAATAGAAGGGATTATATATCGACACCTCCCTGGGAAAGGCTTCAATTATCTCTCTTGCATATTTGCCAACTATCAGTGCTCTATCCAGATGAGAGACAGCATCCAGCACCCAAGAGATTAGGGGTCTCCCGTCAAGCTCCGCCATTAGTTTATTCGAGCCGAACCTCTTGGCCTCTCCCGCCGCTAAGATAACGGCGCCAACCCTCTCCATAGGCTCAGGATATTACTTTGACCCTTTCACTCTTTATGAAGCTGGAGCCCGTGGGATCCCTTATTACGAGGGTGAAAGGAATCTTGCCTTCTTTCGCCTTCATCACTTCCTCTACTTTATCTTCGGGGAAAAACTCCAATACCTCCTCAAGGATGCCCTCAACTGTTGTTATGTTTCCTTGGGAGTTCGTTCCAGGCTCTATCTCCAGCCCTAACTCGGGTATTGAAACCTCACCCATGGGAGACCTATAGACTAAGACGTTAAGGTCCTCAACGCTCTCTATTCTGAACTGTAGCGTAACTGGAGTTCTGGTCTCCCAAGGTTTCACATCCACACTTCTGTAGCCACAGGAACTACAGCTCCATACGGAGAGCAAAACTTTACCGACAAGTCCAGCATCGTGAATGTAGTTCTTAATCTCCATTTTCTCAGCGCCGCAAACGAAGCACTTCTCAACGCTTTCAGATATTAGCTCTGGTTCACCCATTTTACGCAAAGCTTATTTCCACAATAAAAAAACTATCATGGGGGCAGACGGTTTCATTCGATTTTCCTCGGGAGAACGAGTTAGGGAAGGTCGAATATAAGCTAAAACTTAGGTACGTTGATGATACTAGGCTCCAAGAACTTGCTACTCAGATGAGGTTTAGGCTCGAGGAGGGTGGAGGAGAGGCATTCTATGTACTTGGGGTCTCTGACGGTGGAGACGCAGTGGGGCTGTCAGCAGAGGAGTTAAGGGACACCCTGGAGGTCATAAGGAAGGCCGCGGAGCTAGTCAACGCAAAGATCATTTACATTAGAAAGGCCGAGGTCAGGAAAGGTGCAAATATAGCGGAGGTTCTGATCAGGCTCTCCCGAGAAACACTTCCAATTCAGGTAAACGTGGCTATAATGGGTCACGTTAACGCTGGTAAGAGCACGTTAACAGGTTCCCTCATACACGGAAAACTGGACGATGGCAACGGTAAACTGAGGAATATGGTGTCAAGATATCTCCATGAGGTCATGTCTGGTAGAACCTCATCAATAACCATAAGACTACTTGGTTTTGACGAGCTTAACCAGGTAGTAAACTGGGGGCTCAGGGATCCCACTGATGAGGCGGAGGTCATGATGCGCAGCACTAAGGTAGTTCGATTGATAGACCTGGGAGGACATGAGAGATATCTGAGAACGACGCTAAAGGGACTAATGGGTTACGAGATAAACTACGTTTGCCTGGTCGTGGGAGCCGACGACGGCTTGAGCGCCATGGGGAAGGAACACTTAGCCGTCGCAGCCATCCTGAGGCTACCAATATTTGTGGTAGTAACTAAAGTTGACAAGATGCCCAAGGAGAGAGTTGAACAAGTAGTCAAGGAGATCAAGGCAGTCCTGAAGGTACCTGGTATTAATAGATTATCAATTGAGGTAGATGACGAAGATGATGTCGTTAACGCGATTATGGCCCTCAGGACAGCAAGGGTCGTACCAATATTTACCGTTTCCAACGTCACGGGAAAGGGGCTAGATCTATTTACCAATTTCATCAAGATGCTTCCACCAAAGGGGAGAACACCTTCAGGGCATCCGCTGGTCTACATAGACGACGTGTTTAACGTACAGGGGACAGGTGTAGTGGTCCTGGGCTCAGTGGTAAGTGGTGCGCTGGGGCAGAACGACGCATACTTACTTGGGCCTGGGGCAGGTGGAGAATTCAGGGAGGTCAAAATAAAGAGCATTCAGGTAAACAGATTATTTGTAGATAGGGTAGGGGCTGGACAGATCGCGACTTTTGCCCTTCAGGGAGTTAGACGAGATGAATTGAGGAAGGGAATGGTGCTGACCGACGGCCATCCTAGTGGTAAGAGAAGATTCAGGGCGAAAGTATACATCCTTCACCATCCCACTACCATCAGACCCGGATATGTAGCTACGTTACATGCATACACTGTGAGACAGGCAGTGAGGTTTGTGGAGTTGGGAAAGGAGTTCCTAAGGTCAGGAGACTCCACTATAGTGACACTGGAATTCCTATACAGACCTGAATATTTGGAGAAGGGGCAAGTTTTCGTATTCAGGGAAGGGAGGACTAGGGGAGTTGGAGTTGTGGAGAGCTAAAAGAAACTTTAGTCTATCTTTATCTCCTTACCACTAGGCTTCTGTTTCTTCTTCTTTAACACTACCTCTAGTACTCCGTTCTTGTAGGTGGCCTTGGCGGAATTCTCATCGACCTCGGCCGGCAAATTAACGTCAGTACTATAGTTCCTCTCCTCTCCCTTGGCCTCAAGGTGGAGTTGGTTTCCCGATACGGTGAGCTTTATTTTGTCCTTGTCTACCCCTGGCACCTCCGCTATAACCCTCACCTCTTCATCCCTCTCTATGACATCAACGACGGGTTCGATGTCCTCACTTAGGATCGGCTTGCCCTTGGCCTTCTTCACGTTTCCAAACTCCTGTATCTTCGGCTTACCGTCAGGTCCAATGGTAACCCTAAAACCATAGAAGTATGGTCCTTCCTTTGGAAATTCTACGTCTCCCCTAGTAAAGGACCTTGAGAACCTCCTCTCAAATTCCTCGATCTCCTCCTCCATTTCCTTGAAGAGCTCGTCGAAGTAGTCGAATATGTCTCTTGGTTTCTTAGAGGACATAATATCACCTACTGTATATCTTGTGATAACTCTAGCTTAAACTTTTCTCATCGATTCTCCACAAGCTCAACCAATACGCCATTGAAGGACCTAGGATGTAGAAAGGCCACTCTCCTCCCCATGGCACCTGGAGTGGGTAGTGTATCCACTAACTCATAGCCCTGCCTCTTAGCTTGGGCCAAGGATTCGTCTATATTATTCACAAGGAAGGAAAGATGATGAAGTCCTGGTCCTCTCCTTGAAAGGAATCTTCCCAAGGGGGAGTCCCCGTCTGTTGGTTCCAAGAGCTCAACCATAGCATGACCTCCTTTTTTCAGAAAGACGACCTTGACCCTATGCTCCCCCACCTCTCCCCTCCAAACTACCTCCAATCCAGCGTCAACGTAAGCCTTCGTGGTTCCCTCCAAGTCCCTAACGGCAACCCCGACATGATCCAAAGGACCTAGGAAGCTCAAAGTCGCACCCTTCAGCATGTCGGATGAGGTGATATTATGTTTTTACCTCGACCCTAGAGAATATAGTGAAAGCCTTTGGATATTGAGGAGAGGTTGAAGGATTGGAACGAAAGAGTGTTGAAGAGCTGGAACAGTAAGAGACCAGAAAGGAAGAGCAAATTTCTCACCAAGTCTGGGTTAGAGGTGAAACCTCTCTACACTGAACTGGACCTAAAGGGAGACTACACGGAGAAACTGGGATTTCCAGGTGAATATCCCTTTACGAGAGGAGTCTATCCCTCAATGTACAGAGGAAGGATATGGACCATTAGACAGTATGCCGGGTTCGGTTCAGCAGAGCAGACTAACCGTAGGTTCAGAAGCCTCATCCAAGCCGGACAAACTGGGTTGAGCATGGCATTCGACTTACCCACTCAGTTAGGATTGGACCCCGATCATCCCTTAGCTTACAGTGAGGTGGGAGTCGTTGGTGTATCAATGCCTCATTGGAAGGAAATGAGCATGGTAATGGAGGAGATACCTTTGGACAGGGTAACAACCAGTATGACGATTAATGCAACGGCGGCAGAGCTCGTCTCCATGTATATAACGGCAGCCAAAGCCCAAGGTGTTGATAAGGAGAAATTGGATGGAACCATCCAGAATGACATATTGAAGGAATATATAGCCCGAAAGAACTTCATTTACCCCCCCAATCCCTCCATGAGATATTCTGTTGACCTCATCCAGTATCTGAGCAAAGAAGTACCCAAGTGGCATCCCATCAGCATAAGTGGTTACCATATAAGAGAGGCAGGTAGTGACGCAGTACAGGAGGTCGCGTTCGCCATAGCTGATGGTATAGAGTACGTAAGAAGGACTAAGGAGAGAGGGGTAGAGGTAGATACATTTGCGCCCACTCTGTCCTTCTTCTTCGCTGCCTATATGAACTTGTTCGAGGAAGTGGCCAAGTTCAGAGCGGCAAGAAGGGTATGGGCTAAGATAATGAAGGATTGGTTTGGGGCCAAAAAGGTTGAATCCATGTCAATGAAGTTTCACACCCAAACTGGAGGTGCTGAATTGACAGCACAGCAACCTGAGGTCAACATAGTTCGTACCACCATTCAGGCTCTGGCCGCTGTGTTGGGTGGAACCCAAAGCCTTCATGTTAATGCATATGATGAGGCACTGGGCCTTCCAACCGAGAAGGCTGCCAAGTTAGCGGTGAGGGTACAGCAGGTCATCGCTAACGAGTCAGGAGTAACTGAGACTGTGGATCCAATGGGAGGTTCATACTATCTGGAGTGGCTTACCGATGAGTTAGAGGAGAAGGTTTGGAGGAAGATAGAGCAGGTTGAAAGGATGGGCGGCATGGTCAGGGCTGTGGAGTTAGGATTTCCACAGAGGGAGATAGCGGAAAGCGCATATCGACTTCAGAAAAGGATTGAGGAGGGGGATTTGCCGGTAATTGGAGTTAACATTTACAGAGAAGAGGAAGAACAGGAGGTTGAGATCTTTAGACCTGATAGCGAAGCAAGGGACAAGGTAATCTCTAGGCTGAGGAGCTATAGGGGAGAGAGGTTAGAGGAGAAGGTTAAGGATTCCCTTAACCAGTTGACGAAGGTTGCCGAAAAGGAGGAGGTAAATGTGGTTCCATACATATTGGAGTGTATCAAGAGAGGAGTGACAGTAGGAGAAATAAGCGGTGTGCTAAGGGAAGTGTGGGGGGAATATAGGGACCCAAGTATTTTTTAGTGATTTGAATGGCCCTTCATCATTTCCTCTATTTGCTTGAATCTGTCAGCGTTGGTAACGTAGAGTGAAGGATTCTCCCTAACCACTGCCCACTTGTCCCATGGAAAAACTATCCAACCATCGACCTTTCTATGATAGTAGTCTGGGATTGTGCGAGCCCACGGTTTCACATAGAGCGTGGATGTCTTAACGACCTTGGGCGAAAACATGGAAACCAGGTTCACCACGGCGTTCAGCGTCTCCCCCGTATCGGACACGTCGTCCACAATGAGTACATTTCTGTTCTCTATGCCATCCAGATGGGCGGACTTAATGACAGGCTTACTATCCGTCACTCCCACGCTCCTGTAGAACTTAGCCTCTACTTCCCTTATGGAGTTAATGTTAAGCAGATCTGACAGGAGCTTCGCTGGTATAAGTCCTCCAGTGGCTATTGCTACTAACACGTCGGGCATAAAGCGATCAATTAATATTGATTTTCCTACTTCTAACACAGATATCTCTATATCATCCCATGTTGGAACGTAAAATTTATCCACGAAGTGTCACCAGAGGCACATTGAGTTCCTCGTCAGTGAGTCCACCGTGCTCTCCCTTAAAAAGGGTATTGTCTCCCTCTGATAGCCTATATCTATACGAGACTGGTCCGTTGGGTATTCCAATATAGTCGAATCCGAGGGAACTATAGCTTGAACATTGCCCCAAGAGTCCCATCTCCTCTGACTCAGTCCTATCGTGTAATTGGAGGTCAGGATATTTGTGGTAAAGCATGGTTTTCAGGTCCACTCTACTTCTCAGGAACAGAGCCCTTGGCTCACCGAAGGGAGGTAATTCCAAGACTTCCTTAAGCTCAGTGTCCTGATCCAAAAAATTAACTCTCTCTACCTCAACGAATCCGTGGTCGGCTGTTAGTAGTACGGGCACAGACGACTGTGAAGAGATGTGTCTCAGGTTCTCAACTATATGGGACGCAGCTTCTAAGGTGGGTCTGGAAAGGGGGCCATATTTATGTGATAATGTATCAACTTCGTTGAGATACAGGAAAGTTAGAACGCCCTTTCCAATGGATATCCTGAAATATTCAAGGCAATCCCAAACATTGTAACATGAAAGCACGTCGGCACCCCCATAAAGGGCAGAACTAAACTGAGATTCGCTTAGCCATGAGGGGAGAACCACCCTTACTCCCCTCTTTGCCTCCGAAATTATGGGACGGAGGGAAATGAACAAGTTCCTCTCCTTCTTTACATCCTCGAGTTCGTCCAGAGTCCGCACCGGCGCAAAACTATATCTAAGGGTGTTAACCATACCTCCAAGATGTTTGACCCATACTCTCTCTCCCACTATTCCATGAACACACGGTGGGGAAGCTGTAAAGAGAGTGACTAATGCTGGAGCTGTGGAGGAAGGAAAGGAAGTCTGAATATTTCTGTCCTCCAAGTTAAGGATCTTCGCCAGATTGGTTGAAAAACCATCCACTAAAACTAAACCGACCCTTTCAAACCCTAGGTCTATGGGGACACAGTCGAGCTCCACCCCTAACATGTGAGCAAGATAACAACCTAAGCCTAGAGTACTCTGACGTCCATAATTGGGCACGACTTGTTTCATGGTTGCCTCACGTGACGAATGGAGAGGTTGGGGTTAAATTGATTTATAAGGTTGGGGAGTTCAGCGTGAGGACTAAGGCGAGCACAGCCGAGTAAATGGTGGGGTGTGGTTGGGAATGGAGGGAGGCGATCATTTAACTTCCCTTTCCTTCGAATTCCCCCTGACCTGATCCAGGAGGAGTTCAGGGAACGTCAGGGCTAACCCCACCCTCACATCGTAGTCCCCCACGTCTTCACTGCGGGCGGAGAGCCAGAATTTGGGGGAACCCCTTAGGATCTCACACACCCTCCTGGCCTGCTCCTCACTTATGCCACTGTATACCAAGATCACGCCGTGGGCCCTGATCTTCCTGTGACCCAGAGCTTCCATCCCCTCGGTGGTGGTGAGGTATCCCTCCTGCAGCTTTTGAAGGAAGCCCAACTCCCGCATCTCCTTGAGGACCTTGGAGAGCCCCGAGTCGGAGAGTTTGGTCAACCTCTTGAGCTCCGAGAAGGTCCTCGGCGAACTGCAGAGCTCAAGTAGTCTCCTCTGCGCCGGTGTCAAGGTTGAACACCCTACTCCTGAAGGAGGTGAGGGGACCCTGTCTCATGGAGCTGATGAGATTGGGGAGTTGAGATATAACCTTAGCTCTGTCCTCCTCCTTAACCTCAAGCCTCCTCGCCCTCCCCTCAGTGATCGTCAACTTCCTGGAGGTTAAGTCCAGAATGTAAGAGACCACAACGTTCTCCTGATCTTGAGGCTGAATTACAGTTAACATAAATCGCCTTAGCCTACCCTCTGGGTCCGTAGAAGCTGAGACTCCTACCCTTAAGTTGTCCAGGTCGAGGTTCAGGGCGTGGAGAGTGGAGATCAAGTTCCCCTCCTTACTCATGGAGGTCTCCACGAAACTAGCCCTTTCCCCTACCTTGAAGCTAGACCTTATACTTAAATCCATATCTACCACAGTGGAGATTAGTCATTTTATTAAATAAGGATTACTCTACTTCACTTCACCTGAAAATCTACTGTCTGAACGCATTGAATCTTCCCTACCCTAGGAAATACTTTACTCTTCAGACGCTAGTGAAGTTGAGTGAAGTAATTTTAGACTCGCTGGATTTCCCCGTCCCAGTTTGACGACCCCCACTCGTCCAAAATGGATAGTGGAGGCGGAAGGTCTCAAGCTTCATTGTGAGGTACACTTACAATCGCTTTAATTGGAATTCGCCTTCGCCACTGCCGCACTGGTTCACTTGAGGTTACACAGCGAGGCCCTAGGCGCCCTCTGGACCATCAGAGATTGGACATAGCAGAGTTAAGATCGTCGTTTCCCTTAGCTCTTCTTCCGAAACTTCATTTATCTCCAGTTGGGCCTCTGATCCGACTGCCCACGCCACGAGAGATATAGCCCCGAATCATGGTGAAAACAACGAAGCACATGAAGGGGAACCCTTCTGGGCGGGGAGTAAGTCAGATAAACTTCAGCTTGTCCCTCATCTTAACCACTTCACCAACCACGAAGATGGCGGGGGCCCTCACCTGATTCTCTTTGACAACTTGATCTAGTCTCTCCAAAACATCCACAAATACCCGTTGCTCGGGGAGGGTACCCTTCTCGATTACCGCCACAGGTTCCATGGGGAGCCTAACCTCCAATAATCTCCGTTTCAGTTGATCAACCACGTGAACTCCCATGAGGATTACCAAGGTGCCCTTCGATGGAATGTATTCCGCCTCCAGAACCTCACCATTGGACCTCACGGCGGTCACGATGGTCACCCCAGAGCTAGCTAATCTACTGGTAACTGGGATTCCTGCGCTGGCTGGAACAGCGAGCGCACTGGTTACTCCAGGGACGACCTCGCACTGTATACCCCTCTGGAGGAGATATATGCACTCCTCTTCTCCTCTTCCGAAGACAAATGGATCACCACCCTTTAGTCTTATCACCATCTTACCCTCGGAAGCGTAGCTGAGCAGTAGTTGGTTTATATGGTCCTGTTTCTCAGATTCGCCCATCCCCTTCCCAGCGAACACCTTTATTGAATCCAACCTGGCCTGATCCAGAAGCTCCTTCGACACTAACCGATCATAAATTATCACATCAGCGTCCCTGATCATTTTCATTCCTAGACAGGTGATTAGCCCGGGATCCCCTGGACCTGCCCCCACTAAGTATACTTTCCCCGGCCTCATTTTTCTCGTAGTCGATAGTCTAGTTAAAGTGTATAGCTATGACAGGATTGATGTGAAGTTGGACACTGGAGAATAAGCCTTATACTTGGAGGAGAGCTGCAAAAGCTGGTTCTCGATCTCCCTCAATCCTATCTCCCTCGCCATCTCCACTAGACCTTTAGGGAAGTTGAATCCAAGTTTCATCACAGTATCTATATCGCTCGACCTCACCACGCCGTTTGAAATTAACCAAGCCGCTTCATTGACGGCAAGCGACAATAACCTAGCCGGGGGAACCTTTGGCTGAGAGTTCAATTTGGATTTCACAAATTTACCCGGGGCTGGATAGGAGTAGAATCCCCTACCTGACTTCACACCTAATTCACCCGTGGAGACCTTCTTGGAATACATGGAACACGGTACGTCAACCATGCCCCTCTGCTTCAGGATATTCCATATGTCAACTATTACGTCTATGCCAGTATAGTCAGCCAGCTCAAATATACCCATGGGCAACCCGATTGCCCTGGCGGATGAATCCACCTCCTCCACAGACGCCTCTCCAGCTTCCACCTCCCTGCAGGCCTCTTGGAGTATTCTCATGAATACTCTGTTTGAGACAAAGCCAGGCACCTCATAGGCCAACCTCACTGGAACTTTGCCAAGGGACTTCACGAATTTTAGCGCCCTTTCCATGGCATCGGACTCAGTGAACTTGCTGGGAATAACCTCCACCAGCATCATTAAGGGAGGGGGGTTGAAGAAGTGTAGCCCAACCAACATTTGCTTTCTTTCTATACCAGAGGCTATCTCTGATATGGGGATGGAGCTGGTGTTGGTTGCAAGGAGCGAACCTGAACTCAGTATGGATTCCATTCTTTTAAACACATCTAACTTGATCTCTAACTTTTCTGGTACGACCTCTATTGCTACCTCAGCTCCGCTGCCATCCTTCATCTCCGTGGAGAAAGTGAGCTTCGAGAGCACGGTGGACGGATCTACACCTCTCTTTGAAAGCCTTTGTAGAGAATCCATAATCCTTTCCCTTCCCCGATCCAGGAACTCCTTGCTCACATCTACGACAACTGTATCGTAACCGCTCATTGCGGAGACCTGTGCTATTCCTGACCCCATGGTCCCCGCTCCCACAACAAGCACCTTCATGTGGAGAGGGGAGAGGTACGCTAATTAAACTTAACTGAATAGATGAATCCGTGAAAGTGGGCCTTGTATACTTCGGGGGACAGTACAACCATCTCATTATGAAGCTACTCTCCTCACTTGGTGTGGAGGTGACCAAGATGGAGCCTATGGAAGCCAATTTGTCTAACTTTGATGCGGTTGTACTTAGCGGAGGCCCTCAGTCAGTCTACGATGGTGGTGAAACAGTTCAAAGGCTGTCCTCACAAATTAAATCCACTTCCGTACCCCTACTGGGTATATGTTTTGGTCATCAGCTTTTGGCTTACTCGCTCGGGGGAAAAGTTGAGAAGTCACCTAATCCTGAGTATGGACTAGTGAAGATAAGAGTAATGGAGGAGGACACAATACTCCGTGGGTTCCGGGATTTCTCGGCCTGGGAGAGCCATAACGACGAGGTAGTTACGGCCCCTCCTGGATTCATTACCCTGGCCAGTAGCGAAGGGGCTAGAGTTCAGGCAATGGCAAATCCAGGAGAATTGAAATTTGGTGTGCAGTTTCATCCTGAAGTTAAGCATACGGAAAACGGAGTAAGGGTATTTGAGAACTTCCTTAGTGCAGTTAAAAAGTAGAGTTATTCGTATATGACAAGCTCTAATTAGCTAAAACATCTATTTTGAGAGCAGGCTCTCAAATTCCCTGGCGAACTTAGTGCTACTCCTCACGTCCGCGAAAAGTTTGACGGCCTCCCTTATGTCGTCCAGGGCTATTGCCGCTCTACCGTTTCTCTCAGCGATAACCTGAAGAGGTTCTAGGAGCTCTGAGACATACCTCAGACTGGTCTCAGTTCCCAGCTTGGTTAATTCCTCTATGCTTTCCTGGGTCATTTCCACCCCCAACTCCTCGCTCCTTATCTTCAATATCTCCCTGATCTCCTCCGCGTTGTAGGGACGGGTTGGAATTATTAGCAATCTATCCAATAGGTCCACTGGAATACCGTGGGGAGACTCAACGTCTGTCCCCCTTATCTTAGTTATACCCCTATTGGTTGCCAATATAAGAATTGGAGAAAGTTCAGCCTCCAAGGCCTTGGTAAGGAAAGAAAAGGCCTCAATGTCTAACATATGAGCATCATCTATGAAGAGAACTCCTGGAACTAACTCGGCATTGTTCTCCCTTAACATCTTCATTACTAGCCTGTCGGTTTGTTGACGGACATCCTGGTTCACTTCCCCACCAAATATGGAAGAAAGAATACCAAAACTGATGTTCTGGACAGCCACGTTAAGATCTATATCGTTTAAGGTCAAAGTGTTTACAATTTCCTTCTCCTTCCTAACTGGTCCTGTCGGCATCTCTACATATTTTGTGCTCTCAACGTCGTAATACTTAGCTCCCTCTATTCCCTTTGCTCTACCTGATTTGAAGACATCTCCGGTCTCAGCGTCTATCCATATGACGTCTCCCTTCCTTACATTATACCTATAGAGCTGAGTGGCAACCACATCTCCCACCTGAATCGTCTTCTGCTCATCCTTTGTGGCCAGGGTGACCTCAGCCTCCCTGGGGACCGCCGCCATTGGGTTTGTTCTACTTCTGGCTATCTTCATCTTAACGTCCTTAACCACGCCTTCATACACTTGTCTTCTCTGCCTTACTCTAATTCCTATGGACTTCCTTACGGCCTGCGTTAGTACTTCGGTCTTCTTCACCTCAGTAGAATAGACCTCAGAGGCATTTATGGCGCTAAATGGAGTGTCCTCACCTAACTCCTTGGCTATTGCGAATGCCAGGGCGGTCTTACCTGTTCCGCTTGGACCTACGAAGAGGATTCCCCTTCCACTCATCTTTCCTTTCTTTACCAATTCCACAACTATTCCAGCAGCCTCCCTTGCCTGGACCTGTCCCACTAACCCGTCCGCCACTACCTTGGCTCTTCCCTTCTCGTCCAGACCAAGGCCCTTTATGTGACTATGTATACTTGCCCTCTGCTCTATTTTCTTTACCTCTCTAATCTCAGCCATGGGGACTCCGTGATCACTTATAAAAGAGGCTTATGAGTTTTTCATCTACGTGGCCTGTGATGATGACCTTTGGGTTTGATGGAATGAAATGGTGGCGGCTGCCTGAGGTCGCGAGTTGAGGCTAAGATGGCTCAACTTCATTTGGCTGTGGGAAAACTTAACGTGGACGTCATAGTTAGACTTGATGAACTACCTAAGGAAGAGGAGACTTTGGAGACAGACATACTGGAAATAGTACCCGGTGGGGCTGCCACTAACTACGCAGTGGCGGTAACCAAGCTGGGGGACTCGGCTAAGTTATTGGCAAAGGTTGGGGTAGGTGGACTTACGTCCTTGGTTATGGGTAGGTTAGCCTCAATGGGAGTGGGGCTTGACTACGTGGAGGAAGTGGAGGGTCCCCAAAGTGCGGCCCTGGTAATAATAGGGAGGGACGGAAAGAGGAGAATCGTGAGAAGACCTGGAGTTAGTAGCACCTTAAGGAGAGAGGAAGTTGAGAAGTTAGCGGGGTTATTTGACGTAATTCACTTCGCATCTGTTCCAGCTGAAACGGTGCTAAGTGATCCTAGGACTAGGCTAAGTACATACGATCCGGGACCCTTCGCCTCAAGAGCCAGGGATTTTCAAGTGGACATACTTTACGCCAACGAGTCGGAATGGAGGAAGTTGGAGGGCGGAAAGTTCAGATCGGCGGTCATAAAGATGGGGGAGAAGGGAGCAATGACCACAGGGGACCTCGGAGAGTGCATTGTTGATGCCCTCAAGGTGAATCCCATTGACACGACTGGAGCAGGAGACTCCTTTGACGCGGCCCTCAACTACAGTTTAACCAAAGGCAAAAGCGTTGAAGAGTCCCTCCAATTCGCCACCGTGGTGGCGGCTCTGAAGATCACTAGAGTTGGAGGTACCAGTTCTCCAACCATTGAGGAGGTATCTCAGATCCTGTCTAGGTCACCTCCCAAGGTGAAATGTGTTTGATAGTAGTCTTTGTGGACGTGGACTACTTCTTCGCACAAGTAGAGGAGATCCTGAATCCGTCTCTAAGGGGAAAACCAGTTGTGGTTTGCGTGTTTTCTGGGAGGACTGCGGATAGTGGAGCAGTGGCTACTGCCAACTATGAGGCAAGGAGGCTTGGTGTAAAGGCGGGAATACCCATTATAAGGGCCAAGGAGATCGCTCCAAGTGCGGTCTTTCTCCCAATGAGGAAGGGGGTATACGAGGAGTACTCCAAGAAGGTTATGGTAATTTTGAGGACAGTCTCACCAAGGGTAGAGGTAGCTAGCATCGATGAGGCCTATATAGACATATCAAGTGCTGTACCAAGCTTTGAGGAGGGAATAAAACTGGCAATGAAACTTAAGGAAAGAATAAAGGAAGAGACGGGACTCAATGTGACAGTTGGGGTCTCAGTCAACAAGGTCTTCGCTAAGGTAGCCGCGGAGAGTGTTAAACCGAACGGTTTTAGAGCGATAGGTCCAGATCAGGTGGAGGGTCTAATAAGGGAGTTGGACATAAAGGAGGTTCCAGGAGTGGGGCCTGTGTTGGCCTCTAAACTGGAGAGTCTGGGAATTAGGAAACTGATTGATATAAGAAGTACTGACGTGAGCCATGTTTCTGCGGCCATAGGGAGAGCCAAGGCTTACTACCTTCTGCAGTTGGCTAACAATACTTACTCGGTTCCAGTTGAGGAAAGGCAAAAAAAGAGTGTGGCTAGAGTTTTGACCTTAAAGACCAACAGCCGTAACTTAGATGAAATGAGGCGTGCGGTTAGGAAAGCACTGGAGGACGCCTATGGAAAGGCTGAGGGATTACCTACGAGGATAGGTGTCATGGCAATTATGGAGGATCTCGATATGATAAGCAGAGAGAGGAGCTTATCGCACGGAGTCCCCATGGATGTCGCAACGTCCATCTGCATGGAAATGATAGAGGAGATCTTGAGAAAGGACAATAGAAGGGTGAGGAGGATAGGGGTCAGACTAAGCAGATTTGTTAAGTCCAAGGGGCTAGATCAATTCCTTGATCTCAAGTGAAACCACATTAGTAAGCTTGTTGGCCAGAGGGTCCAATTCTGGTACCTCCGAGTGAACCTCTACGTCAAAGAACAAGGGTACCCTCCTTTGAGGAGTGACATGACTGAGCCCTAGCATCTTGGCCACCTTAACTGTATCCTCCTCCACCCCCCGACATTCCACCAATGCTTTCAGTCCACTGACTAAGTAGCCCTTACTCACCTTAAGTTCACTGCCCTTGATTCTAAGCACAACGAATCTCGGAGATGCTTTGGTACCAATAAATGACACTGCAAGGGTAAATAATCCACTCTCATTTATAACGGCGACAGGAATTGACTCCCTCCCTAATGCCTTCGTCATCTTAGGAAGTAGTAGGATCACGTGGATAATCAATATGGGAAGGAAAAAAGGTTAGGAGTAGAGTTGAAGATCATACACCATTGCATATGCGTTATACGTTCCAGGACCCGTAACGTAGTTCCAGCCGTAATGGGCGTGAGTTGGGTTATTTCCGCTCGTGATCGGTATCCACGCCGGAAGGCCCTGTTCAGGTCCATGCAGTGTCTCGACTAAGCCTGAATAGGATATATGCTGACTTCCTCCCCGCCCTGAAGAGCGAGGGTTCCCTCCCAGAGGGCTCATCATTCCCACCATCGATTCGGGTTTACATCTCTCATCTGGTGGGCAGTCGAGTGGCTCAGAGAACCACTCCCACTTGAAAGGGGGACTTTCATCGCTAAGCTCTAGTCCCTTGAAGGAAGGAGATAACGGTTGCTCCTCCCACAGTCCCATTAAGCCCTCAATCGAGCTGGGGAGGAGCGTCATTAGCGTTACTAAGAGAAATTTTGATAAAAGAGTATTTAAACTTTCTATAAGGGGGCTATCCATCCCCGCCCTGAAGGGCGAGGCTTTCCGCCCCCTTAACCCCCCAGCTTCTGTAAAACTAGGCCGGCCTCATCGTATAGCTTTCTTAGGTCCTCGACCGTGAAGACCGTGTAATTCTCTTTTAGTATTCTAAACTCATTCGGTCCTACTCTACCTTGGAGTATATTTATTGCAAGCGGGGGTACTTTCTTTAGCTGCATATATGTCGCAAAATGCCTCCTTAGAGCGTACAGCTCAAATCTTTTCCCTAATGCCTTATCCATTGCCTCGTATATTTTACTCCTCAGTACATCATCCTTATAGGGAAATAGTTTCTTCTTCCACTTCTCTAGATCTATATTTTGCTCTTCGTTCGCTTTTGCTAGTTTCATTATATTGTTAATATTTACTCTGACAAATTCATCCCTTAACGGCAGATATACTTTTTCTAAGAACTCTGCAGTTTTGCGTGAGAAGAAGGAAAAGTACGCTCTTTTAGTTTGGGTTTCCTTATTTACCCATATTATCCTCTCTTTTAAGTCGATATTTTCTATGATAACATTAAGGAGTTCCCCCGGCCTTAGACCGCTTTCAGTTAACAACACAAAATAAGCTTTTGATAGGATATGTTCTAATGCCTTAACCACTGCTTTTATCTCCTCTAATTTTATAGGAACTTTTTCCCTAAACTGTACTTTAGGAGTTTTGAAAGAATCGTAAAGCTGCTTATCCTGCAGCACTTCTTTGATGAAAGGTTTTAGGGCATTAGCGGTATGTTTGGCTACGAACGGGCTTTCTTCCATTTCCTTATTCATATATTTAATTATTTTTTCTCTACTTAGCTGCCAATTTAGTTCTTTTAACATTCTCCTAAGATAATTGATTTGTGTATTTATTGTAGTTTGTTTTCTTCCCTTTGCCTTCATTATTATCTCAAATTTCCTTAGATGTTCTTCAGTTACTGCTATTTTTCTCTCAGTTTTGGAAAATAAGGGCATAACTTTACTGCTAAAATAAGTCTCCAGCTCAGGATACTTTTCGAGGATTTTAGATACTCCATTTACAAAAGTATCTATATAGATTATTGCATTAGTTAGACTATCTGGAACTATAGGATAAATAGGCTCAGATGATAGAAGTTTTACGTATTCATCATAACTTAGATATTTTAGCAGCACTTTGAGGGCACTATCACTTATCGGTCTCTTGCCGTTTTTCAGCATATACCAATAAGGGGATGAGAATTCTTCAGGCTTACCATATTTCTCCGCTACATACTGCAATATTTTCTTTCTTTGTGTCCCATTAATCTTTTTCAATTCATCGTTAGATACCTCCATTTCCTTCCCTCCTTTTCATATAACTATTTTATATAACAGAGAGTTGAACATTTTTTACTCTAACGCCCTTAAAACTCATATAACAAGTCATATAACAAAAACCGTTACGTCAAATTTCTCTTAATTAAGGAATTCCTTTCAATTTTACATAAAATGGGGCTCGGGCCGGGATTTGAACCCGGGACTTCTGGGTCCACAGCCCAGCGCTCTAACCAGGCTGAGCTACCCGAGCCAACTGCTAGGCCCGAACCAATGCTTTATACTACGTGTTTATTTTTAAGCTCTTCCCTGACGATATCCAGGATCTCCCTGGCGATGATATATTTGTAATCCTTGCTCAACTTCCTCGTGTACCTCTCGCCTATAACCACGACTTCATTATACTCCGACGAGAACCCTATGTCTCTCCTGCTTACGTTGTTGGCAATTATCAAGTCGAAGCCGTGTCTCTCCTTCTTTGCTTTTGCCTTCTCAATCAGCTCCTCTTCACTGTCGGCAGTCTCAGCGGAGAAACCGACTAGGAAGGCCTTCCCTCTCAACTGGGAGGATATCTTGGGGGTCCTCTCCAGTTCGACCGTGGGAACTTCCGCGTGACTCTCTACCTTCTTCTCTCTCACGGTCTTGAACTTGTAATCAGCCGGGGCAGCTGCCAATATCACTGCCCTATAACCCTTCTCCACGAGATTCTTCACGGCGCTTAACATCTCCTCTGTAGTCTGTACTTCCAGACTGTTCTTAACGAAGCTCTTCACCTTCCCGCTCAGGGGACCGTGTACCAGGAACACGTCTGCTCCCCTGAATTGAGCCTCGTTAGCTATGGAGACCCCCATGGCTCCACTACTGGGATTACTTAAGAATCTCACGGGATCCATGAATTCCCTCGTGGGACCCGCAGTTACCACGAGCTTCAATCCCTGTAGATCTCTCCCTCTCAGCATGAGAGTAACGAATCTAGAGGCTATGAGGTCCACGTCTGGGTAATGGGCTAGATCTCCTATTACATCGGGTTCAATGACCTCCACCGACATATTCCTCAGCTCGATGACGGCCCTCCTCACTTGAGGGGAGTGATACATAGGGAGGTGCATCGCAGGGACTACGGCCACAACCTTGCCACTGCCGAAGAAATTTAGGGCAGTGGCCACTAGGGGAGAGTCGGCTATTCCTTGAGCCAACTTCACCAGGGTATTGGCGGTGGCTGGAGCTATGAGAAAACCGTCGCTTTCCTCCTCTAGCTCCACGTGTTCCAACTCCCCGGTTAACTCGATCACTACCTCCTCTCCGGTGGCCCATCTGAACATCTCTGGGGATATCAACTTAGTTGCCTCCTGGCTCATGATGACCCTAACTTCTCCCCCCCTCCTCATGAGGGTTCGTGCTAGGTCTATGGATTTGTATATGGACACACTCCCTGTAACACCCAGAAGGACTGATTTGCCCAACAACTCCTTGCTGACAGTTCCCAATATCCTCTTGGAAGGATGCATCAGGTAATCAGGCATGTGTATATACTACAACGTTATAAACCTGGGGGCTTCAAGGAAGTAAAAAATCTAGCGAGTTTTGGTGGGTAACTCGAAACCCCGATTAAACCTTACGGGAGAGGTTCACCGGAACAGGATGAGAGACTGTAACTCTTTTACGTAACTACTCGTTATTTTCAATTTTCTAAATATCGTTTTGACGTCGGTCATGTTCATGTAGTATTACCCAAGAATTCTCTCTTGACGATCTCCCAACTGATGAGGGGCACTGCTCACGAGGGTGGGAGATGTTGGATGAGTGATGAAGTTTCCCTCGACTAGTCCCAACGAATTGAGGGTGACCGTGTGTGATCCCTTAGAAGGGGTGTCGTGGCGGAATTAAAAGTGACTAAGAGTAAGGATAAGTTACGCCACGGGTAAACATAGCCCTTGTGCAAACCTTTTTAACTATGAAGGTCTTCTTAAAATTTGATGGCGTTGACGTACGGGACGCAGGTAGTCGATTTTTCGATCTGGAGACCGAGTCCAATCACCTTCTCCTGCGTCCCTTTGGATGTTCTGGGGAAAGTCTTTGACGCAGGTTCAGTGAGTCACGTGCCGACAATAGAACACCATGATGAGGCATTTTCCCATGGACGACCCAACTCAGGAGAGGAGAGATCTAAATCGTGGGGAGGTTGAAACATGGTTGAGACGGTTGAGAAGGATAAACAGTTCACCATAAGGAACGCGAGATTGGACGATATAGACGAGATAGTGAAGATAAACAGGTTCACTCTGCCCGAGAACTACCCCTACTATTTCTTTGTGGAGCATATAAGGGAGTGGGGGGAGGCGTTCTTCGTTGCGTTGGTTGAGGGGTCAGTAGTGGGATACATAATGCCTAGGATTGAGACTGGGTTCAGCAACCTCAAATCCTTCATTCCTCTGGTGAAGAAGGGTCATGTCGTTTCCATAGCCGTTCTTGAGAATTACAGGAGGAGAGGGATAGGGAAGCAGTTGCTCCTTTCCTCAATGCAGAAGATGAGGGAAGCTTACGGTGCAGAGGAGGTATACCTGGAGGTGAGGGTGAGCAATTATCCAGCCATCTCACTCTACGAGAAGCTTGGGTACAGGAAGGTGAAGCTTTTAAAGCATTACTACGCTGACGGTGAGGATGCCTACCTTATGGCCAAGTCACTAGTTGAACAGTCCTGACGAAAACCACTCATCCTTTGAGAGTGGTGCCTGTGCCGGAATCAAAAGCGATTAATGGGATAAGCTACGCCACAGGTAAACACATACAGAAAATAGTCATCACCGAGAACTATGCCTTTACCCAATGAAACTGTGCAGTGAGCTCTTTTCCTTCCCTTTTGTCCCCACTTCCTTTTTCCCATTACTGTGAGATTCTGGGTCTACCTTTAAGGGCGGAGAAGAGATCAGTTGAACCTGAGATACTTGAGCCCTTCATCTTAACTGATCCTTCCGGACGGAGATGACTTCGAAGCGTTCGCATGTAGTTAGAGATTCTTCGAACGCTCCTCAGCCGATTAATTCCTCAAGCTTACACCTTACGTCAGAAGGCCTTAGGAACTTCACGTCACCCTCTGGTTCCGACTCCCTGAAGATGACCCCCTGGAACTTCTTGATCTTGACAGACTTATCCAACCAACAGTCAGGCATGAGCCCTGCCTTAATACAGGTCTCCCCCAAGAACGTTTCTGAGTCCCAACAGTACTCGGTAGCCACCTGAGGTAGAAGAAGTCCAGAGTAGGTAATTCCCTTCTCCACTATGAGTCCGTCCTCTCCGACCTTCACCACCTCTGGCAAACTCCTCCTGTCCTCCACTTCTAAGACTTGGGGTTTCGTCAGCACAGTTACTTCCACGATCAATTCGTCCATCTCATCCCTTCTTACGGGAGGGAACCTAGGGTCTGAGAACGCGGCGGCCACAGCAGCCTTCTCTACCACTTCCCCTATGGGGGCTACTGCCTCAACGTAACCTATACATCCCCTGAGTTCATACCTATCCCCCATAGACGTCTCGAGAGTCACGAACGCCATTCCGTACTTTTTCAGTATCGGATCCTCTATCCTCACCTCTTCTACCTTAAGTTTCAGTCTCCTCTTTATGGCGTTCCGAGCTATCCTCACCAGCAACCTTCCCCTTTCCAGATCTAACTCTCGAATTTCCAGCAGTTCCATATGATTCCATCAGTGCTTGGGCCTTTATAAGGACCTCAGTGATGGTGTCCCAATGCCTCCCCTTCCAGTATTCCTTACCGCACCTAGTGCACCTCCAGAGGTTCTTGTCCCTCTTCTCTAAAATCCCGTTACACTCGGTGCACCTGGAGGCTTCAGGGTTCACGTCTAGGTAAAGGCCGTATTTGACTGCCAACTCAGCCAACGTTCTCTCCACTTCTGTGTCAGGGACAACGAGGAAACATTCGACCCCCCTTTTCCTAGCCCTATTACAGAGCCCTCGATCTCTCGTCACAACGATCCTCTTGTCCTCCTCTGCCCTCTTCACTATCCTCCAATCTTCAGCGTCCTTGTAGTAGAGCGTGTCGTAACCCAGTATTCTCAACCATCTGGCCAACTTCCCCAGCATCGCATCCACTATGAACTTCTGAGTCATGAGCTTAGGCTACGAGATTGTATAGGACGACGAGTATTAAAAGCCACGCCACAACGAGGGTTAGAGTGCCCTTGAGGTATCTCGTCCTCCTCTTTCCCTCCGGAGCAATGTATCCTGCCAAGGGAATTGTGCTAATGTACCCTATGGCCAACAATAGCAGGGCATAGTAAAGAGAAGGGAGGAACGCTGATATGGCCCCAACGACCAATCCCACTATTCCCCTCACCAGTAACAATTTATCTTCTCCGTCCACAAAGTAAGACAGTCCACATGTCTTTAAAGTTGTCAAAGAAGAGTTCCATGAGCTTCGTCGACCTCCTGGCATGGTTGTCTGAGAACAAGGGTAAGATAGTAGGATGCAGGGTAGACAACATATATTCAATACTCAAGGGTAGGGGATACCTCTTTCTCCTTCACTGTAGAGATGGGGATAGAGAGACGATCTTGGAGCCGTCCAGGAGGATTCACTTCACTAGGTATCAGAGGGAGAGGGTGTTGGACAACAAGGCCAAGATGTTACGGGAGTTAGTGAGGGGGGCTGTGATAAGGGAAGTCGATGTAGTTCCTGGGGAGAGGATAGTAGTCTTTTCCCTGTCCAACGATCATAAGATCTACCTGGAGCTCTTACCCAAAGGAGTCTTGGTAGTGACGGATTCACAGGACAGAATAAAGTTCGTGAACGAGGTAAGGGAGTTTAAAGACAGGGAGGTCAGGCCTGGTCAGGTGTACAGGGTTCCTCCCAAGCCTGGAGACCTAAAGCCGGAGGAGACGAAGAAGCTGTTGACTAAGGGAGCCCTCTCCAGGATCCTGGGGGTACCGCAGGAGGTTTTAGACGCCCTGAACTTGAAGGCCTCTACTCAAGAGGAGCTGGAGGAGGTCAAGAAAAAGGTGGGGGAGCTGTTTGAGGCAATAAGGTCGGGTAAGATTGAGCCCTGCATAGGGAAGGGAACTTTCATGCCACTGAAGTTTCAAGACTGCACCCCAGGTGAGACCTTCAACGGGGTGGTCGACGATTACTTCACTGAGATGGAGAGGAGCGAACGAGAACAAAATGAGAGTAGTTCAGCCGAGATAGGGAGGCTTGAGGCTACCATAAGGGAACTGGAAGAGACTGTGAAGAAGAACAGGGAGGAGGCCGAGACCCTGAGGAAGAAGGGTAAGACGATAATGGAGAACTTCTCACAGTTGGAGATATTGAGGGGAAAGGGTGTGAAGGAGGTCACTTTGGGGGAGGTGACAGTGGAGATAGATCCCAACCTTTCCCTCACAAGGGTTGCCTCCTCTTACTTCGAGAGGGCCAAGGAGCTGGAGAGTAAGGCCAGGAGGGCAGAGGAGACCATAGCGGAACTCAAGAAGAAGGTCGAGGAGCTCAAGCTCAAGTTGAGAGAGACTGAGGAGAGTAAGTCCCTCGTCATTAGGAAGAAAGAGTGGTACGAGAAGTATAGGTGGTCCTTCACAAGGAACAACTACTTAGTCATTGCAGGAAGAGATGTGGATCAGAACGAGAGTCTCGTCAAGAAAATGTTGGGTGAGGAAGAGATATTCCTCCACGCAGACATTCAGGGAGCTCCTGCCACGATAATCAAGGACTCTAAGGGCGTTCAGGAGGGCGATATTTACGACGCCGCAGTGGTTGCAGCGTGTTACTCTAAGGCCTGGAAGTTGGGCCTAGGGAGTGTGGACGTGTTCTGGGTTTATGGGAGTCAGGTCTCGAAGTCTCCTCCCTCTGGGGAATACTTACCTAAGGGGTCCTTTATGATATACGGTAAAAAGAACTTCATCAAGAACGTGAGGTTAGAACTTGCCATAGGTCTGAGAGAGGAGGTAAGAATTGAGGCAGGTTCTGAGGAGGCTGTCAAGAGAAGGTGTAACCACTACGTTGTCCTAACGCCAGGAGATAATGATGTGGACAAGGTTGCGGAAAGAGTGGTCAAAATCTTGACCAGGGGGAGCGAGCTCAAGGGCCTCAAGACCCTGAAGGAGGAGATCGCTAAACTCATTCCAGGTAAATCCAAGATCCTTAGGACCAGCCTACAACTAGAAAGTAAAACAGGTAGTGAAAAACAAAATAACCTCTAAACCCTAATATTCTTAATCTTATGCCTTCGCTAACTCTAGCCGAGAGAGTAGCCGTAACGGATCAGCTGGACTACGCCGTGCTGAAGTACCTCCTCAATAATAGGGGGAAATTTGAATATGTTCCAAAGAGTATAATACGGGATAACACGGGTCTAACTAACGGCGAGCTTGAGGTAAGCCTCCTTAAGCTCTTGAAGACCGGTGCACTCCTGAAGACTAAGGTAAGAGGGGAGGACTCCTACTCCATAACGTTCACCGGTCTTGACATACTCGCCACTAAGGGACTCTACGCCAAGAGAGTTCTTAAGAGGCTGGGCATCGTTGTGGGGGAGGGAAAGGAGAGCCAAGTGGTTTACGGTTACGACTTCGATGATAACTTATTGGTGGTCAAGTTTCACAGGGTAGGTAGGAGGAGTTATAAGAGGAACGTCAGGGGAGATACGACTATTAAGGACTGGGTCCTGAAGACGTTGGAGAACGCCAGGAGAGAGTACGAGGCCATGAATTGCGTGAAACAAAACATGGGTAATGTACCTAAACCCTTAGGTCTATCGATAAACGCAGTGGTGTTGGAGTTTGTAGAGGGAGTGCAATTAAATAAGGCTGAGTTGAGAGACCCACAGAAGGCTCTGGACTCTGTGCTGGGCACGCTCAGGGTAGCCTACGTCTATTGTGGTGGTCTCGTGCACGGTGACTTAAGTCCCTACAACGTCATGGTAGACTCCTCAGAGAACGTGTTCGTGATAGATTGGCCTCAGGCAACCAGAGACGATACACTCTTAATCAACGACTTGAAGAACATCCTGGGTCACTTCAAGGAGAAGTACGGCCTGGACTACGACATGGATAGGGTGGAGGAGTACGTAAAGGGGAAAGCATGAGGGTCATGGGAGTAGATATTGAGACCAGGAGTTCCCCCAACTCGTCTGAGCCCTCCAAGTATTCAGCTGTGATCCTCGACGAAGGAGGCAACGTTATTGACAAAGCGGAAGGAGTGACGCTCAGCAGGATAGTGAGACTATCTTGGGAGTACAGTGTGAATAAACTCGCTACAGATAACATATATGAGCTCGGTTCCGACGACAGGGACGTTATAAGAGTCCTAAGTCTCATGCCTGACAACATGGAGGTAGTTCAAGTGACCTTCAAGGACGGTACTTTCGTGGATTTAAGGGAAGTGGCCAAGGAACATGGAATTGAAGTCCAGGGAAAACCCACTCCTTCCAAGACAGCCTACCTCGTCGCCCTGTTGGCCTTGAAGGGTGCAGGTACTAAGATCAGATTCGTGGAGAACAGGACTAAAATAGTCGTCTCCAAGGGAAGGAGAACCGGTCCAGGAGGAATGAGTTCCAACAGGTACAAGAGACATCTAAGGGGATTGGTTTTAAGGGTCTTCAGGAGGATAAAGGAGGAGCTGGACAAACACAACTTTGACTACGATGTATTGATGAGGCGAACTAAAGCTGGTTTGGAGAGCGCGGTGTTCATAGTATACGCTCCTAGGGAGAGCCTCTACGGCATTGTAAAGAAGATGAGCGGTCATGACGTCAACGTTGAGATAAGGGCAATTTACAGGGACAGGATAGAGTTCATGGACAGGAAGACGTCCTCACAGAGACCTTTGATAGTCGGGATAGACCCGGGTCTTGAAGTCGGTCTATCAGCGCTGGACATGTATGGCAATCCGGTACTCCTGGAGACTAAGAGGGGGATAGACAGGGAAACCGTCATAGAGATACTCCAGGAGAAGGGTATTCCAGCTCTGATAGCTACTGACGTAAACCCAGTTCCTGACAGCGTTAAGAAGTTGGCTGCCGTGCTCAAGGCCAAACTACATGTCCCAGAGAGGATCTTATCAGTTGACGAGAAGCAGAACTTATTGAATGAGTACTCTGCCAAGTACGGTCTCAACGTGAGTGATCCTCACGTTAGGGATTCCTTAGCTGCTGCCATAGTAGCGTATAGAGACGTGGAGAAGAAACTCAGACAGGCTGAGGGTATGATAGAGAGGTTCGGCATAGAGATGGACAGGAATGTGGTGTTCAGGTGCGTCATAGAGGGTAACACGATTGCTGAGTGCATTGAAAAGGAAATAGATAGAAAAATTTGGAAGCAGAGGACAGAAGTTGTCCAGGAGCCCAAGAGTGCGATACCTCAGAACCAGGAGGTCGAAAAGATAAGGGAGGAGAATCAGGCCCTCAAATACGAGTTATTGAGACTCAGGAGGCTAGTGGGTAGACTCGTGAACGAGAAGGAAGCTCTGGAGAGACGAATACAGGAGATCAAAGTCACCTATAACGCTGAGGTAGACAAGGACAGGAGGATAGAGGGATTGAAGGCAGTCTTAGAGCAGAGGGGGAAGGAGGTCCTAAAGCTCAGGGAGGACTTGGCTAAATTGTCGGGAGAAATCTCAAGACTCCAAGGAGTCATACACGCCCTCGTAACGGGAAATCCCTTGGTCATCAACGGGTGTGGAGAGGGTTTCGAGGTGAGGGAGGGGAGGCTTTACTATAGGGATTGGGAGATCAGAGAAGATATGGCACTTTACGTAGGTAAGAACTTTGCTGTTGTAGACAGAGATCTAGAGAAAGATCTGAAGATGTTGTGGAGGGAAGCTGAGAATATAAGGGCCAAACAGCTTGACGAAGAGAAAATCAAAAAGATAATAGAAGAATACAGGATCTCGAGAGGAAGAGCTCCCTAAAAGAGCATGACCTTTCCTTCCAAGATCATCTGTGTGAGTTTGTCAAACGAATCCAGGTACTCTTCTGCTATACCTGATATCTCGTTCTTGGTGTCTGGGGAGATGTTACCCGAGTGAGTAGCCACCTCCACGTTAACGATCAATGGATCGTTAATGGGCCTTCCAATCTGTCCTAGAACTTCTATTTGGACACTCTTCACGTCCTTGACTTGATCCGCAGCCTTTTTGGCAATCAGATTGGCCACCACGTTGTAAAGCTTCCCCACATGGTTCACTGGGTTCTTGCCTGCTGTGGCCTCTAAGGACATGGGTCTCATGGGAGTTATGAGCCCTACACTTCTATTACCTCTCCCTGTCATCCCATCGTCGCCGTGTTCAGCTGAAGTCCCTGTGACTGTGAGGTACAGTATTCCCTGATCCTCCCTGTCTCCAGTGTTAACGTTTACCTTTACGTTCAGCTCTGGAGCGATTTTAGAGGCCATGTTCAACACCTTCTCCCTTACCTGTTCCTTAACCGAGACGTAGTGCTCCCTATTCTCTATTAAGGGGCTTATGGCCGCCATGGCTATTGTAAGTGTTACCTCTTTCCCTCTCCTTAACCCCATCACCTTGATATCTTCCCCCACTTCAGGTAGTTCCAGCTTTAGTTGTTTGGAGTTCAATAGCCTCTCGGTCTGAAACACCAGCTCCTCCAACTTGGAATAGGGTGCGAAGCCCACCCCAAAGCTAGTGTCATTAGATAGGGGAATTGTTCTCTTTCCCTTATCAAATATGCCCACCAGATCAGCTGATCCCTTGCCTATCTTGTAATCAACTATTACGTGCTTCTCCGGATCCAAGTATCTGAAATTGTTCTTTATCCATTCCTTCACGCTCTCCACTATAATGGTGCCCACTGGTACGTGTTCCACACCAGACTCCGTCTTCACTTCAGTAGTAGCCCTCCCTGCCACCACTATATAGATCGGGTGTATTACTTCTCCTCCCTTGAATTTCGGTGCTGCCTGCCCTCCTACCAGCAAAGTCTTATCGAGATTATGATGAAGGATGGAGCCGTACGCTTTAAGATAGTATAAAGACAGCTTCCTGCTTGCCTCCTCAGAGGCAGAGTCAGCAACGTAGTCCGGATGCCCTACACCTTTCCTCTCGACGAGCTCTACTGGAAGCGAATCTGGATCTACGACCCTAAATGACTCCACGTTGATATTTTTCATCGTTAACACACTTTCGAGATATTTTAAAAGGTTATTTCTCGTTCATTATGTTCTCGTAGTCCACACTAATGAACAGTATATTGCTACCCCGTATTAGAACTCTACCGTATTTGGCTATGGGATCTACAGTTCCTTCTTTGAGCTCTGTGCAATCCCTCAGAACCAAGTTCATGGTTCCATCAGATTGTTCCAGCCTCCCTATGTATTCCGACCCGTCCTTCAGTTTCACCAACACAATCTTGTTTGTGGCCATCCTCAGGCTTTTCAAAGGATTTTCTACCTTCGCCTGCAAAATTTAACCTCCTCTTCATACATGTCTCCGCAACTCCTATAAAAGAATGACGTGTCTGAATCGAGCAAAACGCTTTTTGAGATTTCGAACCAACTTTGTATCTGTGGAGCTAGTTCTGAGTGATGTGGAGGAGATATTGAGAGTAGCCGAGGCCCTCTCGTCAGTCACCAGGGTCAACATACTTAAGCTGACCTCCAGGGAGGCAAAGAGTGTCACTGAGCTGAGCGAGGAGCTCAGAATGACTAAGGGAAACGTAAGTTCTCAAATATCGCTCTTGGAAGGTGCAGGTCTCCTTGAGGTAACTTACACTGAGGGAGTAAAGGGTTTGAAGAAACTGGTGAAGTCTAAGTACGACAAGATTACAATTTCACTGTAGACCGCTCACAGCCTTTAGGAATCCAAGGAACAGTGGGGCAGGTCTCAGAGGTCTACTCTTGAACTCAGGATGTGCTTGGGTAGCCACAAAGAACGGGTGATCCCGGAGCTCTATTATTTCCACCAACCCGTTGTCGCTCACCCCAGATACTACCATGCCGTTTCTTTCAAGTTCATCGACATAGGAGGGATTGACCTCATATCTATGTCTGTGCCTCTCGAAGACCGTCTCCGCATTGTAGAGCTTGTATGCGAGAGTTCCCTTCTTGATGAGTATCCTCTGTGCCCCCAGTCTCATGGTTCCACCGAACTGAGTTACCTTCTTTTGATCGTCAAGGAGCGTCACGACAGGATAAGGCGTATCAGGGTTTACCTCAGTGGAATTGGCCTCCTTCAGACCAATTACGTTTCGCGAGAATTCAACTATGGCTAGCTGAAGGCCGAAACATATACCCAGATACGGTATTTTGTTGAGTCTCGAGAAGTTTATCGCCTTTATTTTCCCCTCAGCTCCCCTTGAGCCGAACCCAGGTAGCACAATGATCCCTTGCGATTCTCCTAATTCTTTTATAAGATTCTCATCTTTTTCTAGATCTGTTGACTCAATCCACATGAGCTCTGGTACGACTCCCAGGTGGGCAGCTGCGTGATAAATCGCCTCCTTTATGCTCAGATAACTGTCCTTCAGCTTTGTGTACTTGCCTACCAGTGCTATTCTTACCCTCTTTCCGTCCTTGCTCTTAATTGCCTTGACGAAGCTCATCCAGTCGGTCAGCTCAGGGTTCCTGTCCTGCAACTTGAGTCGTTCCAGTATTTTGGCTGCGATTCCTTGATGTTCTAGTATTACCGGAACCTCATAGGAGGTCTCCACATCATAACTGGAGAAGATGTATTCAGGTCTAACGTTGGTGAACATGGCTATCTTTTTGCGAGTCTCATTATCTAGAGGCACTATGGACCTAGCCACAATTATGTCCGGTTGAATTCCTATTCTCCTGAGCTCCTGGACGCTGTGTTGTAAAGGCTTGGTCTTCAGTTCCCCAGTCACGGAGAGGTATTCAACCAATGCAACATGTACGAATAGGACGTTGTGCTCCTCCTCTTCAAGCTTCAATTGCCTCATGGCTTCTAGGAAAGGTAAGCTCTCTATGTCTCCCACCGTACCCCCCACTTCAACTATTATGATCTGTGCACCATCTATGTTTCCGGCCCTCCTTATCATGGACTTTATCTCGTCAGTTACGTGAGGAATTATCTGGACTGTCTGTCCCATGAACTTCCCTTCTCTTTCCTTCCTGATGACCTCAAAGTAGACCCTCCCAGCCGTAATGTTATTGTGTTTTCCAGTGTTGATATCTAGAAACCTCTCGTAATGACCCAGGTCAAGGTCAGTCTCTGCTCCGTCATCAGTAACGAAGACCTCCCCGTGCATATAGGGGTTCATGGTTCCAGCGTCAACGTTTATGTAGGGATCTACCTTGACTACACTTACTTTGTATCCTCTATTCTTTAGTAGGAGACCGAGGGAAGCTGATACTGTTCCCTTTCCCACACTGGAGAGTACTCCTCCAGTAACTACAATGTACTTCAGCACTAAGTAATCACAGTAGTGATGTTTCTCATTGTGGGGTTAAAAATGCATTGGAGTTAGCTTAATTATTACCTCATTCCCAATGAGCCTCATGAGAAATGAGATATTAGAGAGGCTGAGGTCTGGAAAACACCTTCAAGTGGCTCTGGATTTCCTGGAAATTCGAGACGCCTTAGGTGTAGCAAGGCAAGTGGCGGACCTCGGTGTAATACTAGAGGCCGGAACTCCTTTAGTAAAGGCAGAGGGAATACAGGGTCTCTTGGCCTTGCGGAGTCTTGGAGACAACATAGTGGTGGCGGACACTAAGACGGCTGATGCGGGAGACGTCGAGGCAGAAATAGCTTGGAGGGGGAAGGCCAACATAATGACAGTGTTAGGGGCTATGGATGATTCCACGGTCGAGAGCGCGGTGAGGAGGGCCAGGGAGCTGGGCATAGTTGTTCAAGTAGATCTGATTGGTGTCAAAGACGTGGTCAGAAGGGCAGAGGAATTGTTAAGTCTAGGTGTAGACATAGTGGGGCTTCACATAGGACTCGACGTTCAAAGGAAGCGAGGAGTTACCGTGGCCGACATGAGGGAAGAGATAAGATACATCGGGAAGAAGACCATCCTATCCGTGGCTGGGGGCTTGAATCCAAAGAGCATAGCAGAACTCATGGATCTCCCAGTTTCCATATTCGTTGTGGGCGGAGCAATAACTAGGAGTCAGGAACCGAGGAAAGTGGCAGAGGAAATAGTTAATATCTTAGGGAGAAGTACTATACTTGCAAGCGGTGATTAAATGTCTCAGTCTAGTCAAGGAGGACAGTCGGGAAAGTCTAAGGAGTTGAAGACTACTTCGAAACAGGTTATCTCTCCTAGTGTTCTTAAGGAGGATAAGAGGAAGCTTCAGCTTCTCTATATAATAAAGACATTGGACGGTGTCACGGAGAGGGCACTGATAACTCTCCTTTACGAGGGAGTCCAAAAGGGACTAGATATGGGTTATCAATTCAATGTGATCGGTAATAACGTGTTTAGCCCAGCGGTCAAAGAAGACTTAACGTCTCTCCTCTACCTGGGCTACTTGGAGAATGATCCAGTAACAAAGAAGTTGAAACTAACTAACGATGGAGAGGAGGCCTTTCAAGCCAACAAGTCCTCTCTTGAGGAGAGTTTCATCAGCTCCGTGAATCAAGCCATATCTGAACTGAAGTCCAAGATAGTCTCAATTGACCAGGAATATTCCATGAAACTGAGGTCAGAGAGGAGGAAAAGAAGATAAATATTTAAATAGTTTCATAATTCAAATAACTTTAAAATATTACATGGTAGTGAACGTGCTTCTCCTACCCTGTGTCTGTTGATCCTCTACTGGGGGTCTGCTCCAGATCAGTGGGTCCAACTTACCTTCTTTACCCAGCTTAGTTATCAGGTCTCTAGCTTGGCTCGTGTGTCTTACGTCAAGCTCCAGTAGTTGCTCCAGTATGGCCCAGCTTGTCCTCTTGACATCCTCCAGCATCTCCTTCGGCATGTGTTTTATTATCATGGGGTCTTGGAGCCATTGATCGAAAGCCTTCAGTGTCCTCATCATGTGTTGGAACGCAACCCTTGACGCCAGGATCAGGTCTAGCCTATCCATGTCCACTTCTTCCTCCTTCTTCTCCATGTCCTTTATAGTCATCAGTAAGTTCTTCTGCATCTTTATCCATTCATCTAGATTACTGATAAATGAGTTCTCCACTTGTTTACACCGAGTAAATGTAAGGTTTGCACATTAATAAGCTCATTTTAAGCACCGATTCCAGGGCAATCTCTAATTTCTTCACTCATGATGAAGAGGGGGTTAGGGCTTCATTGAATTTTCATGAATTTGTAACCAATTCTCAGCCCTTGGGCTTCACAGGAGTCGCGGGGGAAACCCGTTACTCCTCCGCCCCCTTAGCGGGGTAACCCCAACCCACCTACTCCCAGAGGGAGTGAGAAAGAGGTTGGGGAAACCCGCACATCTTGAGGAAGATGTTGAGGGACGCGTTCAACTGCCTATCCAGGGTGAAACCACACCGCTTACACCTGAAAGTCCTACCTTTCGGGAAATCCGTCCACATCTGGGGCAGGACTTGGAAGTTAAATGCGGGTTCACCTCCTTAACTAGGGAGCCGTAAAGTGGGGCCTTGTACTTCAACACACGATGAATACTCCTCCATACAGTCCTTGAAATCTTCTTACACAACCTGTCGTTAGCGTCTTGGAACATCTTTTGTTTGTTCAACTTCTCTATAGCGAACGTAGTGAGTGGGTACATCTCCAGCAACTTGTTGACGAACTTGTGAACGTAATTCAGCACGCGGTCCCTTTCACGGTGTGAGTACTTCCTCATCAACAACTCCCCTTTCCTACCGTGCTTGGAAGCGAAGGACTTGATTCTACCCCTCTTCAACTCCATCCCAAACTTGAGGCTGTACAACTCCTTCAAGGAGAAAGTGATGAACTCTTATGACAATCTAGTTCTCGGAGGAGCTCAGGACTCCTTCACTGAGATCAGAGGAAAGTTAAACCTCATTCTTTAAGGTTGAAAGGGAGACCGGATTCTAGTACCTTCTTGGGGATCCTGTCTTTATACTTCTCTAAGAACCTCAGTTCATCGTTCTTCTTCCTGAGCTTATCTGGAAGCATCCTGGGGATTTCGTCTATAATGGGATACCATCGATTACAGGAGGGACAGAGGAGGACTCCCTCAGTGACCTCCCTCTTGATACAGTCCTTACAAGGTGGTGTTTCCTGGAGTGACTTTATCTCGCTTTTCTTAAATCCACAATACAGCTCACACAGGGGAGGATTTCCTGAAATTTCTCTCCCTGGATACTCTGTCTCGGCGAAGGTAATCAAGTCTAACGGGAAGTGTTTGCACATGGGACAAGCTAGAATGTCAAGTAGTCGATACTTCACCTTTATCTACCCTGAGATCAGCCTTTTAACGTCATCTGCAAGCTTCAGAGCAACCTCCTTGTCCTTAGCCTCTACCATGACCCTTATTATCGGCTCGGTTCCACTCTTTCTCACTAACAACCAGAAATCTCTATCTATGATCTTCACACCATCTATCTTCACTACTTGCCTCTCCTTTCCGAACTCCTCCTCCACCCTAGAGTAGATCCTTGGAATGTCCATCCCTGCTTTCAACTCTACCTTAGTCTTCACGAGGTAATACTTAGGTAATCCGTCGAAGAGTTCAGCGGAGCTGACCCTCTCCTCGGCCATCATCTCCAACATCAAAGCTAAACTCATGGCACCGTCTCTGACCACCTGATGCGGGGGATAGATAAACCCACCGTTCTCCTCGAAACCGGCTAGACCCTTCTCTGAGGACAGCCTCCTGGCTATGTCTACACTTCCCACCTTAGTCCATACTACCTCAATGCCAAATTGAGATAGGAACTCCTGAACTAGAGAGGAGCTGGAGACCGCGGTGTACACTCTTCTGGGTAAGCTTGGGTTCTTCCTCCAAGCCCAATAGCTTAGCAATGTACCGCTCCTATCTCCCCACTGTATCCTTCCCTCAGAGTCCACGAATATAGCCCTATCAGCATCACCGTCGTGGGCTACTCCCAGGTCAACCTTCAGTGAGGACGCAATCGAAGCAGTCTCCTGAAGGGTCTCCAGAGTTGGCTCAGGGTTTCTAGCAGGGAATGTGGGATCCAGGTTGGCGTTGACTGTGAAGATCCTGCAGTTTAGCTCCCTGGCTACCAACGGCGATGATATAGACCCAACGCTGTTGGCACCGTCTATCAGGACTTTGTAGCTCATCTTCCTTATCTTCTCCACATCGACATGCGAGAGTACTCCCTTAACGTAGGTATCAATAACTCTGTCCTCCCTCTTCACATCGTTAACTAACCTGTTCCAGGGAACTGTGTTATACCTTTTTGAAAAGTAGATCTCCTCTATTACGTCCTCCTTCTCCCTAGGCACCTCTACGCCGTCGCTGTCCAAGACCTTTACGCCGTTATGTTCCCTAGGGTTGTGGCTCGCCGTAATTATAACTCCTCCATCGTATCCCAACTGTCTCACGGCATACTGAAGGGCAGGGGTTGGGGCGAATCCTCCCTCGAACACCCTGACTCCAGCACTCAACATCCCGCTCTCCACAGCCCTCATTAACATATCTCCTCCCGCCCTAGCATCTCTTCCTATGAGGATCGTCCTTCCCTCACCGAAGAAAGTCCCTATGGCTCTCCCGAGGTTTAATGCTAATTCAACCGTCAATTCCTGGTTTACTATACCCCTAACTCCATCCGTTCCGAAAAGTTTTCCCATAATCTAAAATTTCTTGATATAATAAAAACCTGCGTCCGTCTTTAGATCCAGTCCGTTACCCGTGGACTACTTTATCACAATGAGAACGTCTCCCTTCTTTACCCCCTGCCCTTGCTTTACCAGGATCTTCTCAACTATTCCGCTGATGGGGGCAGATATTATGGTCTCGGATTTCATAGCCTCCACGGAAAGTAGGGGTTGGCCCTTATTTACCGCATCTCCCTCTTTCACCCTGATCTGGACAACCCTTCCCTGGAGTGGCGATATAACTTCACCCTCCTTTCCTCTTATCATCTCCTCAATGGATTGTCCCTCCTGAGTAGGAAGCTCAGTTATCCTCTCCGCCCTAAAGAGCTCTGCGTTGTCCAGGACTATCCAGCCGTTATCCACGTAAACCCTATGCTCCTCACCGTTTATCTTTACCAGATATTCTCCTTCTCTCCAGCCCTGCCCCAGGTATTCGATCTCGAACTCCGCATTCTCGGTCTTGAGGATATCCTTATTCCCCTTCTGATCGTGGACTATTACAAAGGGATCGCCGGTCTCTGAGTGAACCCTGTAGAGCTTCATCCCCACATCACCCTGGGAGAGGATTGAAGCACTATTCCGTAGTTCTTCCAGTTAGAGGATCTTCCTTGTCTCTCTTGAGGAGTTGAGGGAATCCCCTTCTTTCTCATTAAACCCCTAGCGTGAACGAGTGTGGCCAGCGAGGCGAGCATTTCCTCCCTCTTTTTCAAAGCCTCCTTCATGGAATCAAACTTTTGAGAGATATATGCAGTGCTGAATTTCCCTTCCATGAAGTCTGGATCCCTCATGATCAGTTTATACAACGGTATTGTGGTCTTCACTCCTCCTATCTTGTAGTCGTCTAAGGCCCTCATAGCCGTAGTTACGGCGGTTTGTCTGTCCTCTCCGTAGACTATTAGCTTTGAGATCAAGGAGTCGTAAAATGGCGGTACCCAACTACCTGCTTCCACGCCGCTATCTACCCTAACTCCGGGTCCCGTGGGTTCTCGATAGTATGTGATGAAACCGGAACTCCCAGTGAAGTTATTGAGCGGATCCTCAGAATTTATCCTGAACTCTATTGCCGATCCCTTAGCCCTTCTGTTGAGCTCCTCTTGGGTGAAGGGTAGGTGTTCCCCCGCAGCGAGTCTTATCTGCAATTTTACAAGATCCAGCCTGAATATCATTTCGGTCACAGGGTGTTCGACCTGGAGCCTCTTGTTGAGCTCAAGGAAATAGAACTCACGGGATGTATCGGAGAAGACGGTTTCAAAGGTACCCAGGGTGAAGTAGTCTATCAGTTTGCCGAACTTCATTATGGGTTCGAACATCCTGGATCTCTCCTCCATGGTTATGGCTGGGGAGGGCGCCTCTTCTATCAGCTTCTGGTTCCTTCTCTGTATCGTACACTCCCTCTCCCAAGCGACCACATAGCTCCCGTATTTGTCTCCTATGAGCTGGAACTCGATATGCCTAGGGTTGACCGCTGCCTTCTCTATATACAGATCTGACTTTCCGAAAGCTTGAAGGGCCATTCTCTTGTTCCTCTCCCAGACGTCTATCAGTTGATCCGGCGTGTCTACCTTTGTTATTCCCACTCCCCCTCCTCCGCTGGCGGCCTTCACCATTATGGGATAGCCGATTTTCTCGGCTATCTTTAGGGCCTCATCTATGGTTCCTACGGGTCCGTCAGAACCTGGAGCTATGGGAACTCCTGATAGTTGGGCGTACCTCTTGCCGTCTAACTTATCCTTAATTTTCCTCATCACTTCCGCTGAAGGCCCTATATACGTCATTCCGGCCTTCTCAACGGCCTCGGCAAAGTCCGCATTCTCGGATAAAAACCCATAGCCCGGATGTACCGCATCTGCATGGGCCTTCTCTGCAGCGTCTATTATGTGGGAAATGTTAAGATAACTTTCAAGCGCAGGAGAAGCTCCTATATAATAAGCTTCATCGGCGTACCTTACGTGAAGGGCATATTTATCGGCCTCGGAGTAGACTGCAACCGCCTTCATTCCCATCTCCTTTACGGCCTTCATCACCCTAACAGCTATTTCCCCTCTGTTAGCAACTAGTACCTTGCCAAAAGGTGGCATAAAAGATCGAGTATATCTTACTTGTTGGGTTTAAAAAGTTTTTACATTTGAAAATATTCACTTTAGTTTATACTAATAACCTCTATAGTCATGCTGACTGAGATTTTGTAGAGGGGAGTAGTAAGGAGTTCTCAAATTCGATGATAGTTGGTATCTTAACTGTCGTGAAGGTTTCTGGTCTAGAGTATTTCAAAAGTCTCTGATAAACTTTTATTTCCCCTTTAACGAGGTATAAAGAGTGAGACCATGGAAGAAGAGTATGCTGAGTTATTCACGGACGACGTGCGAAATGCACTCGTGGAAGCTCTGAAGGACATGAGGGACCCCGTGGAGGGGTACGTATTCACCGACACTTCTAATCCCAATTGTCAGTACTGCGACGTAACTGTGAAATTCATGAAGTTTGTGAGTGATGCAGCTCCTAAGTCTAATGGACAGAGCCTCTTGAAGGTAAAGGTATTGGATAAAAGTAAAGATATAGCAGAGTTTCAGAGCTTCGAGGTCAGTAGAGTTCCAACGGTTGCATTCTTAAAGGGAAAGATAAGGTGGACTGGTGCACCTCTGGGAGAGGAGATTAGGGCTCTAGTCGAGACCATAGTTAGACTCTCTCAAGGAGAGAGTGGACTGAGTCCTGAGACCATAAACGCGATAAAGGATAAATTAAATGGAAAGGTAAAGGTTGAAGTTATGGTTACCCCGTCCTGTCCATATTGCCCATATGCTGCACTGCTCTCACATATGGTTGCATTCGAGGCCTGTAAAGCGGAGAAATGCAATGTGTTATCGGACGTGGTGGAGTCCTATGAGAATCCGGACATTGCCGAGAAGTATCAGGTCATGTCTGTGCCTACACTGGCCGTAAATGAGTCCGTGGAGTTCATAGGTGTACCCCAGGAGGAGAATTTCGTTAACTCCCTAATTGAAAAGCAGAGTTAAGTGAAGGGAAAATCTCCTTTAGAAAGAGTACCTCGTCATTTTATTGCTAGTGTTGATTTAAATACTTCTTTTCTGTTCCTTCTTACAGCAGTTATTAGATTTCACCTAGATTACAGGGCGGTACCTAAGGGAGAATCCCATAACTGCTGCTTCTTGGTCTAAAGTAACGCTTCCTGGACCTTTTTACAGCAGTTTAGCGACTTTCCCTTAATTACCGCCCTGTTTTCAAGGGAAATCTAATAACTGCAAATTTTTATTAGTATAGGGTAGATTTTCCTTTAGTTTAAGAGCAGATCCGCTAGTACCTTGTTAAATATTTCAAAATTCCTGAAGAGATAACCGTTGATCCCCCCACAGAAATCAAAGATTGACGAACGAGTTTTTGATCCATCGCCTTCGTATTTGAGAGAAATATATGCTACCCTATTGCTGGGTGGTAGATGTAATCCCTAACGAAAACTCGAAATTATATGACGTGGAACGACGCTGCGAACTTTCTAGACTGGCAAGGAGATCAGAAACAGGTTTTTATTCACGAAAGGACATTCCATATCTTAAATATGAGGAACATTGTAATCAAGCTTACGGACGAAGAGTACAGGAAAATCGAAGAGGATGCTAGAAGTCAAGGGTTTGTGCTCCTCTCCGACTACATTAAGTTCAGGCTTTTGACCAACTCCTCTCCTCAAAGAAGTCCAGGGGAAGGTCAAAACGTACAGGAACTCATCAACCCTCTAACGGTAGAACTCCTAAATGTTAAAAAGAAATTGGGGGAATTGGCAGAAAAGGTTGAGGCTCTTGAATCGGTCGTCACCACGAAGCCCTCAGGAGCCCTTCAACAAGAGAGGCAAGATATCAGGAGAGATGAGAGGAAAGAGGAGAGGAGAGTAACGCAACAGGAACAAAGGAAAGGCGCAATAGATTACCTCAGGGAACAGGGAGTCATATTCGAGAGTAAGTTGACAAACCTAAAGAATCCTGACGCCTTTTTCGAGAAGTTGGAGTCTCAAGGAGCTAAAATATTCTGGATAGCAGAGGAGAGAATAGCAGTAGATCCCACATTCTTTCAGAACTTTGTTAACAGACTAGCTCAGATACACACCTCCGACGACGCCGAAGCCCAGAAATACCTGAGTAAGCAGGAACACGAACTCTTCGTTAAGCTAAGGAAGTCAGGGAGCATATACTTCGATAACGAGAGTAAGCATTGGAAACTCGAAGTCGTGGGTTGAAGTTTCCCCGAATCTTCACACCCTAAACTTGGGTAATGTGACCCCTCTCTGTCCCTGGTATTTGCCTTGATAGGGCTTCTCAACTGGGCTTAAGGTCTTGGCAAAGATAAGGTGGAGGAACCTCGTGCCCCTCTTTATCTTGACCGGAAAAGCCGAACCCATGACCTCTATGGTCAATTGCCCCTCGAACCCAGCGTCCACTATTGTAGGTGGCACGAACAGGCCCAACCTCGCGAAAGACGACCTCAGGTTGACGAACGCCATTATGTCACTAGGAAGTCGTAGATATTCCTCAGTGACCAGGAGCACATGTTCATTGGGCTTTATCACGAACTCTTCCCCTATCTCCTTCTGGAAGAACTCTGAGAGATCCTTTCCCTCCTCGAATAGCTCTTCTGTTCTCTTGAACCTGGCTATCTCTCCTCCCACCCTCATGTCAACCCCGTTCTCCCTTATGCTGTCCTCCGTGAGTGGGTCTATGACTATCCAACCCTTCTCCAGGTAATACTTAAGATCCCTATCACCTAGGATCATTGTATCTCGTTGGACTCTTATACTGGAGCGTTCAAAAGTCATAGGGCACATGGGAGGTAAAGTAGTAGGGGTTAAGTCGGTCAGATAACTTCTCAGCGTAACTCTGATACGTCACTGCTCGGAATCAACTCTCTCATCATCAAGCCTATTTAGCTCTGAAGTGTAACTAATGTTATGGAGTTTAAACTTATTGCGGAATATTTTGATAGGCTGGAGAAGATATCGTCAAGGCTTCAGCTAACTTCTCTCCTTTCAGACCTCTTTCATAAGACCGACCCCTCCCTCATGGATAAGGTGGTGTACTTAATCCAAGGTAGGCTATGGCCCGACTTCACTGGAATGCCTGAGCTCGGTTTAGGTGAGAAGTTCCTGATCAAGGCCATAAGCATGGCCTCAGGAGTGAAGGAGGAGGAGGTAGAGAAAACCTACAAGAGCGTGGGTGACTTGGGAGAGGTAGCCATGAGACTTAAGTCGAGCAGTAAAACCTCAAGTATACTTACATTTTTAGGCGGCTCACAGACTTTCGGCTCACTGGACGTTCTGGAGGTATATAATGAATTGGTAAAGATAGCTGAGAGCTCTGGGGAGGGAAGTAGAGACATAAAGATTAGGATCTTCGCTGGACTCCTCAAGAAGGCCTCTCCCCTTGAAGCTAAATACTTGGTAAGGTTTGTGGAGGGCAGGTTAAGACTAGGGATTGGAGACGCGACAGTTCTAGACGCCTTGGCTTTAACCTTTGGAGGTTCATCCGATTATAGGCCAATAGTGGAAAGGGCCTACAACCTCAGGGCTGACTTGGGCGAGATAGCCAGGGTAATAGCCAAGGAAGGTATAGAGAAACTCAAGAGTGTGATTCCCACGCCAGGCATCCCCATCAGACCCATGCTGGCCGAGAGATTATCCGATCCAGCAGAGATTCTAGATAAGGTTGGAGGTAAGGCTCTAGTCGACTACAAGTATGATGGGGAGAGGGCCCAGATTCACAGGAACAAAGATAAGGTATTCATTTTCTCAAGGAGGATGGAAAACATAACCGATCAGTACGTGGACGTGGTAGAGTACGTAACTCGTTACCTGAAAGGAGACGATTTCATCGTGGAGGGGGAAATAGTTCCTGTAGATCCAGAGAGCGGTGAGATGAGACCCTTCCAGGAGCTCATGCATAGGAGGAGGAAGAACGACATCCACGAGGCTATAAGGGAATACCCGGTCAATTTGTATCTCTTTGATCTAATATACTACGGCGGTAAGGACTACACTGTGGAACCTCTGCCAGCTAGGAGGCAGAAGCTCGAGGAGATAATTGCTGAGAACGATAAGGTGAAAATAGCGGAACATATGCTCACCGATAGTGTAGACAAATTAACTGAATATTTCCACCAGGCAATCTCCGAGGGAGCCGAGGGAGTCATGGTAAAGTCGGTGGGACCTAATTCTGTATATCAAGCTGGCTCCAGAGGATGGCTATGGATCAAGCTAAAGAAGGACTATCAGAGTGAGATGGCGGATACAGTGGACTTAGTCATAGTTGGTGCATTCTACGGTAAGGGCAAGAGAGGAGGAAAGTTCAGTTCCCTCCTCATGGCAGCTTACAATCCAGACAAGGACGTATTTGAAACCGTATGCAAGGTTGCGTCAGGTTTCAGTGACCAAGAACTGGACGAGATGCAGAGTAAAATAAGTGAGCTAAAGAGGTCGGAGAGGCATCCCAGGGTAGTGTCTGAGATGGTGCCTGATGTGTGGGTCACTCCAGCTTTAGTTGCAGAAATAATAGGTGCGGAGATAACTATATCTCCTCTCCACACGTGTTGCAGGGAGACAGGTAAGGGCGGGCTCTCTATAAGGTTCCCAAGGTTCATAAGATGGAGACCGGATAAGAGCCCGGAGGACGCAACTACCACTAAAGAGATAATGGAAATGTACTCCAAGCAGTACAAGAAGGTTGAGGAAAAACAGATAGATGAAAATATCTAGTGTAGCGACAAACCCTAAATCTAATGGAGGTTCACATCGATAGCAGGGGTGCTATCCTAGTAGGAGAGAACTTCACCATAGACGGTCATTGGAAGAAGAACTTTAGAGTGGTGACCCATTTCCACTCGGATCACACATTACAGCTGGAGAGGAGCGTTGAAGTCTGCTATGGGATAATATCTACGCCGGCCACTCACGATGTTCTGAAGGTTTTAGGTTATAAGGTTCCACTGAGGAAGGAATTTCGATTGAACTATGGAATGAGAGCAGATATAGATAACGAGTTCATTACACTACATCCTTCCGATCACGTGTTTGGCTCGGCGCAGGTTGAGATCCTAACCTCAAAGGGAACTAAGGTTGTGTATACTGGGGACTTCAAGAGCCCAGGGACGGGAACCCCCATACTTGATGCAGATGTATTGATAATTGAGTCAACTTACGGGAGGCCGGACTTTGTGAGACCGTTCAAGGACGATGTTCCTCAACTGTTCGCTGATTACGTAAATGACGCTGTCACGAAAGGGCCCGTCAGGGTCTTTGCCTATCATGGAAAGGTTCAAGAGGCAATGAGGGTTTTAAGGTCATCTGGCGTGATAGCTCCATTCGTAGCTGACGGAAAAGTGAGGCAGATTACCGAGGTGGCGATGAAGCACGGGATGAAGCTCAAAGACGTATTTAGCATTCAGGAGGCCAAGGATCAAGGAATAATCAGGACTGGCTGGTACGTCGAGTTCAAGCATTTCAATGAGTTCTGGAAGAGGGACGGATCGCACTTCAACTTCCTATTATCTGGTTGGGAATTCGTAGAACCTATAAAGAAGGTCGACAAGAATTCCTTCTCTGTGGCCTTCAGTGATCACGCTGATTTTGAGGATCTCATTTACTATATCGATAACTCCAGGGCAGGCTTAATAGTTGCCGAGGGAGGTAGGAGAGGATACTCAAAGGAATTGGCCTCCTACGTCTCTGAAGTATTGAAAAGAAGATCCATAAGCTTACCTTCTAAATGACCATCCTCTCATCTATGAGTTTATTCTCCTCGAACCTTTGCGGACTGAAAATCTTGGTAAATTTGTTCTTGACTCCGTCAGCTATTAGATCAGCCATTATCTTTCCAGAATAGGGAGAGAACATCATTCCGTGTCCACTATATCCGGCATCTACGTAAAGTCCATCAGGCCAAGAGTCGCTAAAGCCCATAATATGTGAGTGATCTGGAGTCATCTCGTAATAACCACTCCACCCTCTCAGGATCCTTATCCCCTCAGCCCCCTTAACCAGGGATCTCAATGTTCTGGTAAATGAGAGAGATCTTTCCACTGAAATGTCTAGTTCACCGAATCCACGAGGAACTTCATCTTCCACTCCACCTATTATTTCACCCTTCAAGGTATGAGAGAAATAGATTCTCTTACTGATGGTGAGGGGCTTGACCCTAAATTTTAAGTCTTCTGTTACAAATATTTCCTTTTTCTCAGGTTCTACTGGAACTTCTATTCCATTTCTCTTCATGAAATGGCCAGTCCAAGCCCCTAAAGTCACGGCTACGACGTCAGCTGGTATTATACTCCCGTTAACCTCAACACCCACGATCTTGCCTCCAGAAACCTTCAGTCTCATGGCCTCGCCAATTATTACCTTTACGTGATCTTTAATCGCCTCATACATCCCAAGGGAGAGGTAGTCGTGATGAAAAGACCCATCTTGAGGGGCCAAATAGCATTCTTCCTCTATTTTCAGGAAGTCGAAGTCATTACAAGGGAGAAACTTTCCGCCTACTCCCTCAGAACTCCACAGGGAGTGGGCTCTCGAGATCACGTCCTTGGATTTCTCGTCATCTAAAATCCACAAGTAGCCAGTCTTCATGCATAATGGGTTGAGGGGAAGGTCCTTACATAACTTCAAGAGGTACGGGATCCCCTCTTTAGCAAACTCTACGTTCTCTTTTGTGTAGAAATGATACCTGTATCTCCCGGCGTTTCTTCCGCTGGACCCATAGTTTATTCTCTTAGCCTCTACCATGCTTATATCATTGATTCCTTTTTTAACTAAGTGATAGGCTAAGCTTAGCCCGTGACCTCCCGCACCTAATATAACCACTCTCAACTTGATCACTTACATTGTGAGTAGAGGAGACCTGAAGGTGATTAGGCTATTGCTTCGAGTCACACTTCCTGCTATGTAAGAGCAGGCTTTTCCTTGACACATTCCTGTAGCCAATCCAGTTGTTCTCTTTATGGCCTCAACGTCTACATAACCTTTCCTCACCACTTCCATTATGTCCTCATAAGTCACGTCTTCACAGAGGCACATGTAACCCCCCTCTCCGTATAGATATGGACTCTTCACCGTAATGAAGTCGTTCGTATAGTACTGCCTGAGCGTCGTCTCCTTAAGGCCTTCCTTTAATTGCTGTACGGCTTCAGGATCGAACGGAGTCGTTCCGCTCAAGGCCGAGAGTTCCTCCCACCATATTCCTCTACCGCCTCCCGTAACATAGTGGTTGCACTCCTTCATGTACCCGTCCATGTCGTGTTCTGGCAGATAGATCCCCATATTCGGATAGAACTTGTAGGCACAACCTGAATTGGCAATTGGTTCAACCCTCGGTTGCTTCACAGGACTGAAGACTATGGCATCGAACTTCCCTTGTCCTTTATCCCATGTAGCCTCAAGAGACTCACTCTTAGCCTTCACCCTAAGCCACTTAACTTCCTCTACCTCCACTCCATGTTCCTCTATCAGCTCCAGTCCACGTCTTGAGAATAGCTTAACTCCCTCAGGTGTCAGGACTTTGCCTTTAGCCACAATAGCGGTCCTCACAGCGTCGTCGGATGAACCTAGGACGAGAACCCTGTTGTATCTTTTCCTCCTCCTCAGATAGAGTCTTCTTGAAATGACGTGAGGGAGATCGTTACCTTCGAATATGGGTGGGAGATATCTGCCACCGGTAGCGAAAATGATCTTAGACGGATTTACTAGTATCAGTCTCCTTTCTACCCTTAGTAAGTAGCCCTCAGAGAACTTTCCAAGGAAGTCACCTTTCAGAATCCTTGAGCTTTCAGACTTGAGAGTTTGTTTTACGGTGTTGGCCAGATCTGAAGTCTCAGTCATCGGGTCCAATAGGACATCCGTCTCAAGGTCATTGGCTATGAGCAAACCCTTTGTTCTCCTTAACGCAAAGATGCCTGAGGTTCCCCCACCCACAATGAGGGTGTCTACATTCATCTTGTCTAGAGTGTAGTCCTCCGCAGTGTATGAGGAGGGGATGTTCAACCTCGTGGAAATTTCCTGCAGAAGCCAAGGTGTGTATCTGACTAATTTTAACTTATGAAGAAGGAGACCGCTTATCTTAAGCCCTGTATCCTTTGGTCTGGGCCAATCCTCACCACACATATCGACCCTTATGCCTTTTACGATGGCTTCCGTGTGAGGCATTCCCTTCTCACAGTCAAAGGGAACCCTCACCCTCCCGTGCCTTTTACTCCTTACCTCCAAGGTTGAGGACCTCTGTTAAGATCCTTCCCTCCATTTTCCACCCAGATATTCCTAGAATCTTAAGTACTGTTGGGGCAACGTCTATGATCCTCGCCTTTACCTTCTTTCCCTTAGCTATGGTGGGACCATCCATTAATATTACGCCGTACATATCCTCCTTTCTATAGTAGCCGTGATCTGCAGTGGCAGTCACGTAAGGTTTAACGTCCTCTATTTCAGCGATATGATCCGTACTACTGCTCATGGAGTAGTACTCTCTCACACTGAGCTCAATGTCCCCCTGTCTGTCACCAGCTGGCTCATCCCTCATATGAATCCCCGTGAACACCACCTCTCCCCTCTCGTCCGTTAATCCTTCCAAATGTTTTACTATGTATCTCACTAATTTAGGGTATTCCCTCTTGCTAACTATCCCCGCCTCCTCCCTATCCCTCAAGTTCACCCTGATGATACCTCCACCTCCATAATATGCCTTGGTTCTCCTCCAATCTACCCTATTTTTATCGTCCATCTTTAGCACGTTAATCCTCTCAAGGATTTTGTTGATGTAAACTCTCTTCTTGATCTTAGTTATTCCATGATCAGAACAGACTATCAGAGTTTCGGCTAACCCCTCATGGAGGCTGACGAATTTGTCGGCCAATCTGTAAGCGTAATGGATGTAGTCATAGGACTTTTCGTCATCTATTCCGTAGAGTAGGTGTTGAAAGTTATCCACCAAGGGAAGATAGGTTATTCCTACATCCCAGTCCCCTTTTTTGAGGAGATAAAGGGAGTACTCTGAGAAGAAGTTAAATGAGAGTTCGGCCGTCTTCACGTACTCGTCAAAGGAGATAATGCCCTTATTTAAGGACTTGTAATCGCCATCTAGCATCATTCCAGTCTTCTTGACTACGTTCTCCCATACATCCTTTATTAAACCCTCCCGATTCCCCCACTTATAGTTTAAGAAGCTGGGAGGACTTATGTACACTCCGTCTTCCCTGGCGTGGAGGAAAAATACTGCCTCTGATTTATCCTCTCCACATTCGAGCTCCGAAATCACTGGTCCTGACCACCTTCCCACATCTAGCCATAGACTCTGGCCTTCCAGATCTATCTCGTAACCGCTCTCCCCTTTCTTCACAATCCACTTTTTCCCCCACCCCTCATTTTCTCCTTCCTTTATTACAGTTCCCTCAGAGCACTTCTTGGGCTTCGCTTTGTAGGGATCGAAGAGAATAGTATTATCTAGTTTCCAGATATCTGGGAGGGATTGAGGGGCTGAGGTCACCAAAGTCTTAAACCCCCTCTTTCCCAAGATTGCCCAAAGGGGGTCAGCTAACAATGAGGAACTTGAGAACGCCGAGAGGCTGGACTGTATTTTTCTTCCTTTAACGAACACTTTGGGAGCAACGACTCCGTGAACCTTCGGACTAACTCCGGTGAAGAGAGAGGCCAGCGCTATGGGGGTTATTGACGGGTATGAGCTCTCCAGCGATCCATAAGCGCCTTTTTCAGCTATTTTTTGTAACGTAGGGAGGGTGTAGAGGAATCTTTCAGTCAGATGGTAAGCTAACCCGTCAATAACTATTAACAATAATTTCAATTAATCACCTTTATCGTATAGTTTCTTCTCTAATTCTTCCCTTATTTTATGCGGAGCTATCATATTAACGTGGTCCCTCTTTATGTTACCCTTCTCATCAAAACTAACGGCAAATTCGTACAAACCTATCCCGTTTGCGAATTGTCCAAATACATCGTATCTGTCTTTGAAGTTCTGGACGTACTTTATGGTTACGCTATCTTCTCGGATCGTGGGATCCAGCTTCTTCAAAACCTTGATGAGTGTTTCCCTTATGTCATCCATCTTACTCGCCTCTCCTTAACTTCACGATAACCTTAACCGTTCCCTCGATGTCTGACTCTTCGCTCTCGACGAATTCAAGGTCTGGCCTTAGTGAGGATAGAGAAGCCGAAGTCATCGGGCCTATGGTAATTATTGTGTGACAATCCCTTAAGAAATTAGCTATGGCTCTGGCTATGGACGAGCTCGTGAGAACCACTGCGTCGACCTTACACTCTTTAAGGATCGACCGAGCCTCAATCAGGGACGATTCGTTGAGCTCTAGCGTATAATTATAGATTTCAATATAATTGAAATTTTGTAGTATTTCCCTCATTTTCTCACTTGCTTCAGTACTTCTGAATGAGGCCAGCTTGTGAAGACCGGTCTCCGCCATCAGGTATGCCAGATTGACGGTAGTGTACTTCTTGGGATAAATCGCGCGGATTCCTTGCTTCTCCAGCTCCCTAGCGGTGGTGGGACCTACGGCGAAGACTTTCTTGTCCCTAAGCTCAGGGAAGTGTCTGAAGCAACGTACAGCGTTAATGCTAGTGAACGCTATTCCTTCAGCATCTCTCCAGGAGTCGTCGTATTGTAGACACCGAGGGGAGAAGAGGCTTATGTTGATTACCTCAACTCCTTCCAGTTTAGGTACGTTACTACCCTCAGGTCTAAGGTATAATACCTTCATTTTTCATCTCCTTCAATAACTTTCTGGCAAGTGCCTCGCCCACAACCTCCGGAACCCCAGAGTCCGAGTGTGTCACAGTGACTTTCTTAGAGCCATCTGAGTACGTGGCTATCCCTTCCAACTTCGATCCTTCCTTCTTGAAAAGGACTCCTAGAGGTGAATGACACCCACCCCCCACAAGTTTTACTACAGCTCTTTCAGCCCTAGCTTCTTCCATCGTCTCCTTATGGTTTAACTCCTTCAATATTTCTCTTAATCGAGTATTATCCTTGTGACCAACTATTGCGATTATACCTTGATTGGGTTCTGGAGTGAAGTCCAACGGGCTCAAGGTGAACCTACTCGCGGTTATGCCCAACCTCCTGAGCCCAGCTTCAGCCAGGATCAGTGCGTCATATTGTCCGGAGTTCAGTTTGCTCAGCCTAGTGTCTACGTTTCCTCTTATGTCCACGACGTTGAGGTCTGGCCTCAGGAACTTAAGTAGGTTCTTTCTCCTTATGCTACCAGTACCGACCTTAGAACCTGGTTCCAACCTTTCAAGTTCATACTTGCCCACGAGGGAGTCTAAGGGTACCTCTCTCTTAGGCATCGCGAGGATCTCCAACTCGTTCGCCATCTCTGAGGAGAGGTCCTTCATACTATGCACCGCCAAGTCAGCCCCTCCCCTCAACACTACTTCATTGACCTCCTTTTCAAATACCCCCTTCCCTAGCTTATGTAAGGGGGCGGTGCTGAAGAGGTCAGCCCTGGTCTTCACCTCAACTAACTGAGTCTCTATACCTTGTGAATTGAGGTAATCAGTTACAACCTTAACTTGGGCGAGGCTCAGTTTGCTTCCTCTCGCCGCAACTCTGATCTTCAATTTATATCCACCAGAACTCTCTTGAAGGCTTCAATGGACCGACTGACAACTTCCGAGTCATGTGCCTCAGACGTAAAGAGAGTCTCGAATTGACTTGGAGGTATGAAGACCTTTTCCTTGAGTAATCTCTCGTGAATCTTGACGTATAGCTCTCTCCTTGATTCCCTGGCCTCCTTCGCAGTGCTCACTGATGTAACTCCTAAGAAAAATTGGAAGAAATTATATACCCTGTTTACTACGTGGGGTATCCTAATTGATTCGTCGATCTCCTCCGATAACTCCTTAGCAGCTCTCTCGGATGTGGTATATGCCTTACCCTTCTCTAGTTCTTCAATGGTAGCCAATCCTCCTACCATGGATATTGGGTTTGCGTTGAATGTGCCTGCGTTGAATACCTTGCCAGACGGTGTCAGTTGGTCCATGATCTCCCTCTTTCCGCAGACAGCACCTATGGGGAAACCACCACCTATTATTTTCCCGAGAGTCGTGAGGTCTGGAACCACTCGGTAATGACCTTGAGCTCCGCTCAACCCTAACCTGAATCCAGTTATCACTTCATCGAATATCAGAACGGACCCATAAGTTCTGGTCAGTTCTCTCAGTCCGCTAAGGAATCCATCCTCAGGAGGTATCACCCCCATGTTCCCCATAACAGGTTCAAGGATTACTGCAGCTACGTCTTCCTTAGAGAGGACCTTCTCTGGACATGTGAGATCGTTATAGGAACACACCGAGACTAAATTGGACACTTCCTCAGGTATACCCTTTGAAGTGGCTACCCCAAACTCACTGGCGGCACTCCCTGCGTCCACCAAGAGCCAGTCATGGGCTCCGTGGTAGTTCCCATCAAATTTCAATATCCTTTTCCTCCCAGTAAAGCCTCTGGCCAACCTTATTGCGGTCATCGTAGCTTCAGTCCCGCTATTAACGAATCTCACTTTCTGTGCAGAGGGCACATGCCTTACTATCTTCCTGGCCAGCTCCACTTCTGCCCTACTGGGTGTACCGTATAACCACCCTCTTTCCAACTGCTCTTTAACCCGTCTCACCACGTTCTGGTGGGCATGACCTAGGATCAGGGGACCATATCCTAGGACGTAATCTATGAGTTCCTCAGAGTCTTCGGTTATTAGGTAGGCACCACGTCCTCCCTTGACGTAAAACGGATATGGCCTCACCGCTGCCCTAACTGGGCTGTTCACTCCTCCCGCGAAGTAATTCTGTGCCTCCCTCCACAAATCCTGGCTCAAAACGGATCCTCCTCCCTAAGCCATTCAGCTATTTTTGGTGCAAAATAAGTTAGAATTAAGTTGGCTCCTGCTCTTCTAATAGCATAGGTTATTTCCATTACCGCCATTCTCTCGTTCAGCCATCCTCTTTGTACTGCCGCCTTTATCATTGAGTACTCCCCGCTGACGTGATAGGCAGCTAATGGGTATTCTGGGAAAGTTGTCTTGATTAGCCTTATGACGTCAAGGTAAGTGTGGGCTGGCTTGACCATGAGGATGTCTGCTCCTTCCTGGATGTCCATTCTCGCCTCCTTTATCGCCTCGGACGAGTTTCTGGGATCCATCTGATAGCCTCTCCTATCCCCGAAGGCAGGCGCTGACGACGCCGCTTCCCTAAATGGAGAATAAAAGACCGAAGCGTACTTTACACTATAAGACATGATCAGAGTGTCCTTATATCCATTCTTGTCCAACTCTTCCCTTATGGCTCCAACAACTCCATCCATCATGCTCGAGGGAGCAACGACGTCTGCCCCGGCCTCTGCTTGTGAGAGGGCTATCCTAGCGTGAACCTTTAGGCTCTCGTCGTTATCGACGTAATAACTGCTTCCTGACGTCTTGACGATACCACAATGCCCGTGGCTGGCATACTCATCAGTGCACTCATCAGCCATGACTACTAGTTTTTCTCCGAAGACTTCTTTCAGTAACCTTATTGCCCTCTGGGCGACTCCGTCAGACTGATAGGCGGAACTGGCTATATTGTCCTTAAAACTAGGTATCCCAAACAGTATGACGTTCCTTATTCCCAATTCTACGTTACTTTCGACGAATTTGATTAGTTTGTCACCTATAGGGTATCGGAAGACCTCAGGCATTGAGGATATCTCTTCTGGTTCGGAGATACCTTCCTTCACGAATATAGGCAGGACGAGATTAGTGACCCTCAGCTGAGTCTCCGCCACTGTATCCCTTATGATCTTGTTTCGCCTTAGCCTCCTCGGCCTCGTTCTCGGGAATTCCTCCATGGTTAAATAGTCTGATAGTGAAGTTAATGTAATTTGTCTCGTTCCTCTCGAGGGCCCCCTTCAGGTTTTCAAAGACCGGAGAGAGCATCTTCTTGAGCATAGACCTAGTCATGGCGTCAAGGACTTCCTTCACTTTAGGATCATTCTCCTTCTTGAGGACCTTTAACGCTCTCTCTACCTCTGCTTTTCTGATCTCCTCAAATCTGGACGAGAAGGAGGAAACTAGCTCGTCGTATATAAGGTTAGAGAGGTCTCTCTCGAATTCCGTGATGCCCTCTTCCACAATGCTCCTAGCCTTCGTGATTTCCCTCTGCCTCTCCTCGAGTTGCTGAAGTGATATGGACTCCAGGTCTCTCAGCGAATACACGTTATCTCCCTCAAATACTTGAGGCGATCCTAGATCTATTACGAGGCTTTTCTGCGGGGCTCTAATCTTCTCAGGGTAAAAGATGGCGGAGAATATCACGTCGTAGTGTTCCAACCTCTTAAAGTCCAAGGGAAAGTAGCTGAATCCATATTTTATTGCCAATTTCCTTCCCCTCTCGAAGGTTCTGTTGAATATTGTTACATTACGTATACCTTCGTTGTAGAGGATCAATGCGAGTTTCTCAGCTACCTCTCCTGCCCCAACTATGGCTATCATCTTGTCCTTGAGGTCAGGAACTTTCCCTTTAGCGAACTCTACACCGAGGGAGTAAACACCTACTTTCCCCCTTGAGATGGATGTCTCGATCCTAACTCTCCTTCCGACCTTGAGTGCTCTCTCAAGTAATATCCTCATGTGCCTGGATCCTATCCCTAGCTTTATTGAACTCATCATTGCCTCCTTTATCTGACTCAAAATCTCGTACTCGCCAACGGAGAGGGAGTCTATCCCAGCTGCAACTTCGAATATGTGACGAACTAGATCTACCCCCCTCAAGATCGTGGCATCTGTGGAAATGTCCCTTCCGTGCACACTATTGAGGTAATCCAGAAAGGTGTCTAGTTTTGGCCTATCGTCGGAGTAGAGGTAGATTTCAATCCTATTGCATGTCTGGAGAACTGCCATCTCCCCTGAAAAATATTTAGCCAGTTCCAGGATTTCATGTTCGCCCAAGTAGTGGGATGCCAACTTGTCTGTACCAATAGTCTTGTACGTATACACCACTGCTGCGTAGTTGTCCATTAGGTCGCTAACTGACCTCATTCATTATCTCCTCCGCCCTCCTTATCGCACTATCAATCTCGCCGTTATTAATATACCGTTCAAACTCTTCATCCTCAAAGATCTTATGATAGAGGGTATATCTCAAAGAAGGATCAGAAACCCTAGCCTTGAGTATCTCCTTCACTTTTGCCATGGCCTTGAGTGACAACATTATGCTTTCATTACTCCTCAACATATTCAACGCCTGATCGAGGATCAGTTTTGACACTATGCTAGACTTCCCCATGGTACTCACTGCGATGGCTATGTCCCCATCTTCATAGAAGATGGGCACAATGAAGTTGGAGTCCTTCGGGTTGGTCGGATTATTGCATAATTTCCGCATCTCAATAGCTCTCCTACAAATCATCGAGTTCAGTTCCCTATCGTTAGTGGCAGTTACAATGATGTCGTACTTAGAGATATCATCAACGAGGCTCCTGGCGTCATTTATGATTAGCTCTATCCCAGACCTTTGAAGTTCCTCGGAAACCTGTAGGGTTACTACTGTCACCTTCGCCCCGTAATCCTTGAATCTTAGAGCCCTCTTAGTACCTACCTTACCTCCTCCAATCACTAGAACCCTGAAGTTGCTCAGATCAAGAAAGATGGGGAAGTACCTAGAGGAAAGCGTCACAGTAAAAGTCACGTGACAGTGAATTTAAACACTCCTTATGAATCGTTCAAAACCACTGATCCAACCCTGTTTGCCTACCGAGAGACTTAACCTCCCTGATAGCTTTCTCCAATCTCGCTAGGGCGTTCTTAACTCTCTCCTCATTGAAATCATACTCCCCAACCAACATGTCCATTACCTTCTCTTTGTCAGGATCTCTGAGCTCCAAACTCTCGCTAGGCTCCACGACCTCAGGCTTAAGGAAGATTTCCCTTATTTTTTTGTAGTCGAAGTAGATTAGTTCTGGATTGAGCTCTCTCCTGTCTATCGCCTCTATCGACTTGTAAGTCCTTATTAGTTTATAGGCAGTCTTAGGTCCTATTCCCTTTATTCCATCTGGGTTGTAGTCAGTCCCTATTAGTATTGCCACGTCAATTAACTGTTCCCTTGTCAGGCCTAGTTTCCGGAGCAATTCGTCTAATTCTATCATTTCAGGCTTGATCTCTACATAAACGTCTTTATTAGGCAGTTTCCTTTTCCCCGTGATAGTCAGGTTCCTGATTAGTCTCTTGGCTCCAAAGAGGAGCGAATCGTAATCTTGGCTCGCTGCTGCGAAGGTAATATTCTTGTAATTAAGGTAAGCTGCCTCAGCTTCGCCCTCCGATGGGGCGTTAACTATGGGAACCCCCATCCTACTCAGGAGCTCTTTGCTCTCCTCAGCCATCCCCTTTGTTAATCTGGACGACATCTGGGAGTACTTTCTCATCTCCTCGAGCTTACCCAGCTCCTTGGCCTTGACTAACTTCCTTTCAGCCTCCTCCTTTAATCTCCTCCTGTTCTCTAGTTCCTCCATTTTGAGCTCTGGGGGTTTTCCGTCAAAAACATATACAGGGATCACACCCTCCTCAATCAGGTTCACAGTCCTATAGAAAACTCCATTGAGGTGACTGGTAACTCTTCCCTTTCTGTCCATGAGAGGAGTTCCATCAGGTTGTCTTATGGCAGCAAGGAACTGGTAGAGGGCATTGTATGCGTCAATACTTATCTTCTTTCCTCTTAGTTCAGAGGGATTAACCTCCCTCTTAACCTCCGACGTTAAGTCAGAGAGGTCTACTCCTATTCCTTTTCACCCAGGTACGTTATCATTCTTGTGTTTTCCCTTATTAAAGATACGCTGATGTATCCCCGTATCTCCAGCGACATCAAAGCCCTGAGGAAATCACCATACGGTATTTCGTACTTGGTGCTCTTTCCTATTTCCTTGTAGAGATCCTCGTCCCTGATGCTTCCGTTAACTTTACGTAGTTTCTCAAGTATTAAGAAAGAGAGCGGTACATCTCTCCACATCAGCTCTCACGTGAAAGTACTGGGTTTTACGGTCTGTCTTGGTAGTTGTTGTCTTGCCTTGTCAACCCAACTCTGATAGAATTGTATCATGTCCTGAGTAACTGAAGGTTTTACCTTCCTAAGAGCTTCCTCAAAGTGCTTGTTCTCTATCTTAATGGACGCCCCTTTCATACAGTCCCTCATCTTAGAATCTCTACAGTCCTTATCCCCTGGGGGACACATTTCACTGACCTTATTCACACAATCTCTCATGCCCTCCCTGATGGCCCTCATGGCTGCTTCCCTGACCAGTGCTGCCAAGTCGGCCCCTGTATACCCTTCAGTTCTTTCAGCTAGCTCTTCTAGATTCACCTCGTCCGATAGGGCGACCTTCTTGGTGTGTACCCTAAGTATCTCATACCTGGCAATCTTGTCTGGAGGAGGAACATACATTAACTTCTCAAACCTACCTGGTCTCAGTAGTGCCGGATCCAATATGTCAGGCCTGTTAGTGGCGGCCACGATAACCACGTTATCAAGGTTCTCTATTCCGTCCATTTCCGCTAGTAGCTGGTTTACAAGTCTCTCTGTCACACCGGAGTCTGGCGAGAGACCTCTTATTGGGGCTATGGCATCTATCTCATCGAAGAATATCACTGATGGGGCATACATTCTGGCCTTCCTGAATATCTCCCTTATGGCCTTCTCACTCTCCCCGACCCACTTGGAGAGAACCTCAGGTCCTCTAACTGCTATGAAGTTTGCCCCGCTCTCCGTCGCCACCGCCTTAGCCAGCATGGTCTTTCCTGTCCCAGGAGGGCCGAACAAGAGAATTCCTCTAGGAGGTTCTACTCCTGCCATTTCGTAATAGTCTGGGAACTTGAGAGGATATTCGGCCACCTCCCTCAGCTCTTCTTTTATTTCGTTGAGTCCTCCTATGTCATCCCATTTAACCTCAGGTACCTCTATGTATATTTCTCTCATACCGCTGGGAACAATCTCCTTGAATGCGTTCATGAAGTCCTCCATCTTGACCTCCATACGCTCTAGGATCTCTGGTGGTATCTTGTCCTGGCTTATGTCGATCATGGGGAGATATCTCCTCAACGCATTCATTGCGGCTTCTCTAACTAAGGCGGAGAGGTCTGCCCCAGTATACCCGTGGCTTATTTCGGCCAACTTCTCCAGCTCCACGTCCTTAGCCAAGGGCATGTTCCTGGTGTGAATTTGTAAGATTTCCAATCTGCCTTGTTTATCAGGTAGGGGTATTTCTATTTCACGATCAAATCTTCCAGGCCTCCTTAGGGCAGGGTCTACAGCGTTAGGTCTGTTAGTGGCCGCGATGACTATCACGTTTCCCCTGCTCTCAAGTCCATCCATCAAAGTGAGAAGTTGTGCGACAACCCTCCTCTCGACTTCTCCTATAACTTCATCTCTCTTTGGAGCAATTGCGTCAACCTCATCGATGAAGATTATCGCTGGTGCGTGTTTCTTGGCATCTTCAAATATTTCCCTTAACCGCTGTTCGCTTTCGCCGTAGAACTTACTCATTATCTCCGGTCCATTTATGGAGGTGAAGTAAGATTCAGTCTCGTTAGCTACAGCCTTAGCCAAGAGCGTCTTACCGACGCCCGGTGGACCATAAAGTAGGATTCCTTTCGGGGGCTCTATTCCCAATCTCTTGAACAGTTCTGGGTGTCTTAAAGGCAGTTCGACCAATTCCCTTATTTTCTGAATAACGTTTTTCATTCCACCTATGTCTTCATATGTGACCCTAGGGTATCTGGTCTGTTCGATAGGCTTATCTGATATGGATATACTGGTCTCGTCTACAACCATGACTATTCCTGCTGGTCTCACTTGTATTACTGTAAAAGGAATAGCCTGGCCTAGAACAGGTATGAGGACAGTATCTCCCTCTACCAGAGGGAACTCCTTAAGCTTCTTCTTAACGTAAGCTACGAAGCCTGGATCAACGGTAATGGAAAAGTTGGATGGGGCCAGCTTTATTGAGGCTGCTTGTCTTACCGCGGCCTTTCTGACGGCCACCTTGTCCCCTATGGAAACACCGGCGTTTTTCCTTGTTATTCCATCCATTCTTATTATGTCCCTCTCTCCAGTGGTATCGTCTGGGGACAGAGGCCATGCAATGGCAGCGGTCTTCCTAGTTCCTTCTATCTCTACAACATCACCAGGGCTAACATCGATCTGGGCTAACATTTCCACATCTATCCTTACCTTTCCCCTGCCCACGTCCTTTTGTCTCGCCTCCATCACCTTCAGTACAAGCTCCTTCCTAGGAGTCCTTTGCTCTGGGCTAGAACCAGCACTCAAACCTTCTCCACATGTAACTTAGGAACCTCTAGATAAAAGAGATTAACTTATACACTCATTTAAAACCCGAGCCTCGTTATGCCTACAACCTCGGCGTGGCTCACTCCCTCTATTGAGGATGCTAACTCTTCTAAAGTGTCAGTACCACCTTCAGTCCTTTCAGGCATTGAGATGTAAAGCACCAACGCATTAAGACCGAAGGCTATGGGCTCCGTTTCCTTTCTCACTAACTTATACCCCTCGGGCAACTTATCTAGGAGCTTCTTTGATACGACGTCTAGATCTGTCTCGTCTCCCTCGGGAAACACTTTAAGTACAACCATCACGTCTGCCATTTTCCCACCTAAGGACCTACGAAACCACACTTGGGGCACACGTACTCAACGCCCTGCAATCTGCAGTACATGTCTCTGTATATGGTAACCTCACCACAGTTGGGACAGTTGAAGATTGCCCCCTTCTCTCTGGGATGCATAATTTTCCCGCAACTAGAGCATAGAGGGGGCTCTACTTCCTCCCTTAAGCTCAGCCTCATGGACATTAATATTCTACCCGATGTAAACGGCGAATTGGGCAATATTAAATCTGATTAGTTACCTCAATGAGTGATTTTCCCTGGAGGAGGCAGGTGTTATCTCAGATGTTCTACACCTTCATGTGGACTCAGTATGATTACATCATGGGATTAAGTCATCAGCCTATGCTCCTAACATGGCAAGGTCTCTTCTGTAAGAGAGGATCGTTCACTTCCCACGGAGGAGATCTAAAGCCCTCCTTGAACCCCAATTAAAATAAATTTAAGACGTGTGAGATGTCTCCGAGACCACTGTGAAGATGGTCATTATTGTGAGGAACGATCTAGAGATGGGGAAGGGTAAGATAGCAGCACAGGTCGCTCACGCTGCCGTATCTCTGGTCCTCGATTCCTTAAATGACGGGAGGACTTGGAGGGAATGGCTAGAACGATGGTTAGAAGTTGGTCAACCTAAAGTTGTGGTCAAGACCAATTCCCTAGATGACCTCCTGGCTAGGATAGAGAAGGCCAGGATTGAGGGACTCCCTACACACGTGATACAGGACGCTGGAAAAACACAGATCGAACCAGGGACGATAACTTGTGGGGGCATAGGTCCCGCTCCTTCCGAACTCATAGATAGGATAACTGGGGATCTGAAGTTACTGTAGGCTGAACAAGTTGTACCGAGCCCAGAACCTTTTGGACGTCGCGTTAGGTATAGAAGTTAGATTTCATAATTGGAGTCCGCTAGATGTGAACGTCCCAAGGCCTCACGGCTTCAGGGTCATTGAGGAAGTTGACGGAAAACCCTGCACAGAGTGGAGAGGAGATACATCAGGAAAGTTAGCTGTTTACTTGCTCCGTAAGATTGGATTAGACTTTTTTTCCATGATCCGCAAACTGACCTCAATACTTGGGGAAAGGCCTTCTCATTTAGGCATAAAGGACGCAAATGCGGTCACTTCACAGTTGATCTACACTAGAAAGAAATCCCTGGATGAGTACCAGGAGGACAACTTCTCCCTGAGGTTCCTGGGCTATACACAGGGTAAACTTAACCATACAGGGAATATGTTCGAGATAGATCTCATTGGAGCTAACCAGGAAGAACTCAGGAAGAGGGTTGAGACAATCGTGAGGGAAGGTGTACTACCAGCGTACATAGGTTACCAACGATTTGGAACTAGGAGACCAACTACTCACGTGGTGGGGAAGATGCTTGTCAAGGGAGAGTGGTGCAATGCGGTATACTTCATTCTGGGCTTTCCCTATATATGGGAAAACGAGAACATAAGACGATTCAGAGCTCACTTCATGGATGAGGGGAACGGATCGGGTCACATTCCCATGCAGGAGAGGCGAGTGCTACTGGAGCTACGGAAGAGCGGTAGTTGTGTACGAGCTCTCAAGGCATCACTTGTACCTCTGAAGTTCTTCGTTGAGTCTTACCAAAGTTACCTCTTCAATAGGTTACTGTCCAAGAAGTTACTGGAAGGTTCCGTAAACTACGGAGACAAATTGACCGTTACCGTAAGGAGGGAGAGGTGCGACAAGGATTGTAGGGAACTCTTCGACGAGGAAGGCGTTGAGACGCTCTCTGTTCCTCAACTTGGCCTAAACCTCAAAGACCTCACTAGAGAGGCATATATGAGAGTTAGAGGACTGAGCTTGAGGGAAAACACCTTAGTCTTTTCGCTAGATAGGGGGATGTATGCCACTATCCTGCTGTCAGAGATCTTGGGGGGAGACGCAAGAAATTATACGTGAGGCGAACTCCAAGTGAGTGATTAGTTCAGAACTAAAAGCAACATGAATAATTTGCTAAAAACGATTTCCTTTAGGGCACGAGTCTCTTCTTATCTCTTGGGAACAGGGACACTTCTTTGACGCTTTGTTGACCTGTTAGCATTAACATGAACCTCTGAAGTCCCATTCCGAACCCAGCGTGAGGAGGCATACCGTAGTCAAACCACTTGAGGAAGAACTCGAAGCTCTTGGGATTAAGACCTCTTGAGGATAGCTCCCGCTCTAGCACATCCCTTGTATTGTTCCTACTACTTCCAGACACCAACTCCAACCACCTGTACACTAAGTCGAAGCTCTCGCTAAGCTCTGGGTTGTCTTCTCTCCTCTTGGTATAGAAGGGCCTAGCTGCGGCGGGCCAGTCGGTTATGAAATACAGATCCTGCTCTAAGACCTTGTTAAGTACCCTGGACTCAGGAGTACCTATATCGTCACCGAATTTGATTTGTATCCCTTGAGATTTAAGTATTTCTATTGCCTCAGAGTAAGTGACTCTCTTAATGGGCCTAATGACCGAGGGTAGCCTGTGGTTCAGGATTTCTAATTCAACTTGGTGATTCTTTGCCACGTAGTCCAGTACGTTGACAACAATTTCCTCCACTATTTTCATGACGTCATTATAGTCAGCAAACGCCATTTCGACATCCATGCTCACGAACTCAGCCAAGTGATATGGCGTGTCTGACTCCTCCGCTCTCCAAGCTGGAGCTATCTCAAATACCCTCTCTACTGCACCTGCCAGGAGTTCCTTGTAAAGCTGTGGGCTCTGGGCTAAGAAAGCCTCTTTCCCGAAATAAAGAACTGGAAAGAGCTGTGCGCCCCCTTCCGTACCTGTAGCTATTATCTTAGGGGTGAATACCTCGAGAAAGTCGTTCTTATAGAGGGTTTCCCTGAACACCTTTACAGCGGAGGACTGGATCTTGATCACTGCTTGCATCTCCTGTCTTCTCAAGTCCAGGAGCCTCTCCTTCAGCCTGACCTCAATGTCTGCCTTCACTTTGTCAGCTACGTCCAGAGGCAGAGGTGCCTTTGCATAACTTAATACCTTTATCTCCTCTGAGGCTACCTCTACCCCTCTAGGGGCCCTCTTGTCTGCCCTCACTCTGCCCTTTACTTGGATTACCGACTCTAGGCTCAGGCTCTTTGTTATTTCGAAGGAGGGCGAGTTCTTGTCCACAACGATTTGGCCTATTCCGCTCTTATCCCTCAAGAGAATGAACTTCTTTCCCCCCAGATCCCTCAGGTTGTGAACCCATCCTGCCAAAGTCACTTCCTTGCCTTCCAATTCTGGGGAGAGTTGTACCACGAAGTGTGTCCTCAGCATCATTCAACCCTTATCTTAACTTTAGTGTCATGAATCTTTGATAGAGCGTTCTCTAACTCATCCGCTCCGGCTGGCAGGAGCCTTTTCTCGTTCTTAGCTACCCTTATCACATATTGAACGGAGCCATCTGGAAGCCACACCGTGTTCACACCAAGGACTCTCGCTGGGGACAGAAGCTGAACTGCACTGTTCTTTATACTACTGCTCTTCTCTACTATCCTCACCTTAACCCTGAGCTTATCCTGCAGGGCCTTAGCTATCTTAATCCACTTGGAAGAATCGATGGACGGAGGACTTTCCACTAGTAAAATTAACAAGTTACCAGACCTAATGGCCTTGTAATAAGTTGCGTCCTTCAGTTCCTTGAACTGACCTTCCTCCAGATCCAAGAGAGCCTCCATGACCTTAATTTCGTATTGCTCCACTTGTCCAGAGTCGACTAGGCCCTGACAACGATCGCAAAGAAGACCGCTCCGAACACAAAGATAATCAAGGGGAATTTTCATATCAAGTCCACACTCCCTTTACCGCAATACTTTTGAATCTAGTCCAATATATAAGTACTGGGTAGATAGATGCCTCTAACAGATCCTGTAAAATTACAAATAGTTCAACAGAGAGTATTCATAAAGAAGGTATGTAGGAACTGTGGGGCTTTGAACCCCATCAGGGCCACAAAGTGCAGGAGATGTCACAGCACTAACCTGAGACCGAAGAAGAAGGAGCTACCGACTAAGAAAGCTTAAAACCTATGGAAGCCAACCTCTCCCTCACGCTCTTGGAGTTTTCTTCAAAGAGTTCTGCATTTCTGTTGAGGGTATCGAGGTCTATTTTCAATTTTCTTTCCCCTACTAGCTGAACTATTCTCTTCAGCTCCTCCTCGTCCTCCTCTCTGAAGGCGTTAGCCTTGAGCAATATGTAGTCCTCAAGCTTCACAACCTTAAACTCCCATTTACCTATCTTCCTTGTTTCTGCCTCTTCTAGTATCTTAGTAGGCACGAAGAAGTCCTGGATGTTCTCATAGAGGTCCACCTGTAGCTGTTCGTCATTCAATGGTATCACCAACCTTGGGGTGTCTATGGGAGTGGATCCCAAGTCCCAGCCCTGTCTCTCCACGAACTGGGTTAGTCTATCGTATTCAGCAATTACGCTGAAACCGAGCGGGAACAAGTCGACGTCACTATCGGTTGACTTTCGATTTAGAGACAGCTCCACTACTGTGTCCCCTATCACCACGAAGTCCGTTAGTTCCTGTATTTGTCTTAATATATCTCCTATCTTTTCAAAAGAGATCAACTAGCTCACAAGTGAACAACTGCAATTACTTTATAATTTTTTATGATGATGATCTTATGCCGGGGTGGCCGAGCGGTCTAAGGCGGCACTATCCCATCGATAGCGCTAGGGGCCGCAGTGGGGTTCCTGCTGGGAACCCGTTATTTCGCGGGTTCGAATCCCGCCCCCGGCTCGTAAGTTTATATAATTCCGAAAGGTTATGATCACGGATGTGTCTTGAGCCAGCCTAAGAGGAAGGAAGAGACTGTGGGCAGGGAGATGAGCGGGGATGAAGCAGTAGCATACGTTCTGAAAGAGTTAGGCGTCAAGAGGATATTCTCCACTCACTCTCTTCCAGATGTATTGCGAGAGAGATTAAAGCAATACGAAGTTCAGGTCGACCTCACGTTAAACGGAAGGGACGCCCTCATTCTAGCAGACTCTTACGCCAGGGACGTTGGGGACGCAGGTGTAGTACTTTTAGTCCCCGGAACTCTGGCTCTGGAGGGGATGAGCGTAGTCGCCCAATCCTACGCTGACTCAGTTCCCCTTCTCATAATCTCTACGGTTAGATCCCATAAGGACGTGGGGAGGGCTAGAGTTGGGGAACTGAGAACACCTGACGATGTATCCCAATCACTTCTTCCCGTCACTAAGTTCAGGGAGAGAGCCGTGAGCATTGAAGAGATTACGGTCACTGTGGAGAAGGGATATAAAGAGGCCCTTAGTAATAGAGCTAGACCCGCACTAGTAGAGATTGCGGAAGACCTCTTCAAGCTAAAGGCGTATCCTCTATCTACGGCTGAACAGAAACCAGAGAGGAAGACTCCAGATAAGAATACAGTTGCCAAAGTGGCTGAGGTTTTGGTTAGCTCCAAGCTTCCAGTGATAGTTGCGGGATATGGCGTGAAGGCAGCCAATGCTCACAAGGATCTATTAGAATTGGCTGAGCTGCTGGATGCGCCAGTGATAACCACGATAAGAGGAAAGGGCGTCTTCCCTGCCTCACATCCCCTCTTCGCTGGAGAGGGACTTGGAGCCTTCGCTACGGACGTCGCCTCGAAATTATTCCTGGAGGCCGACTCCATACTAGTATTAGGTTCAAGACTCCCTCAGTTATCTACGGCTGGCTGGTCCATGAAGTTCAAGGGTTTCGTGATGCAAAACAACGTAGATGGCGAGGATATAGGGAAGGTAGTCATGCCTCAGGTTCCCATAGTGGCAGACACTGGGCTGTTCCTGAAGGAACTCCTTAACGCGTTGAAACAGAAGATAAAAGAGAAACAGGACAGGGGAATAAGGTCTACCGTAAGCGCGTCCAGGAGAGTGTTCACCATGAAACCTCACACAGGTTTATGGCCGTACGATGTGACCAGGTTACTACAACAATTCCAGTTTTCTAAATACTTCGTTGACCTTTCCTCGGCAACCTTCGATATAATTAGGCTACCTATTGAAGCCCCAGTCTGGCACACGAGTGAGAGTATATTAGAGAAGGGATTGGGAGTGGCGGGAATAGCGGTGTCAGGAGACGAGAGGGCCTTGGGGATAACAGATCTGGCAGGGGTACAGAAGAACCTCAGCCTGTTTCTCTCCGGGAGATCATTAAGGGGAACCCTCCTAATCCTTAACGACGGTGGAGCGACCTATCTGGACACGAGCAAGGCTGACATACCTACGTTGGGTAAGTCAGGAAGGTATGTGGAAATAGATAAGCAACTTGAAGACTCCTTAGGGGCTATAACCGTTGAGACTTACGGTCAATTGAAAGACATCATGGCTGAGGAGAACAAGGGGGCAAAGATAGTTAATGTGAAGATAGATCCTGAGTTCGAATCTATCGTACTGATGAAGGCGTAATACTTTCTTAAGTTGACGTTGGTACTCCAGGGGAGTTTAAACTTTCACTCGAACTCTATAGTAGCTGGGGGTTTCGTTGTGACGTCATACACCACTTCCCCTACACCGTCTATGTTCATCAGTAGCTTCGCTACCTCTGTAAGGAGCTTGGGATCCATCTCAGTTATGTCTGCAGTCATGAAGTCCTCAGTCTGTACTGACCTCACTGCGATGGTATACTTTCCCTGACCCTCCGCAACTCTCATCAGGGCTCTCGTGAAGTCCCCGCTCGTGATCTTCTTGGCCATCTCCCTGGCTACTACATAATCCCTTGCAAAACTGAACGATGCCATTCTTCCGTAACTCCTGACGTCACCTTTAACTCCGGTAGCCCTATTCGTGTAGACAAATATTCTATCCCCCAGTGATCTCGAGAGTCCTTCCTCCACGTCCCCTTGTTTCTCGAATACCGCCGCGAAGTATTGGGATGGTCTCAGCGGTCTTAGCATTCTCTCCACGATCTCGTTAGCTCTCCTACACACCAACAGCTTCTCCCTAGATACCCTTCCCACAACCCTGACCAGGAGTCCTGGACCTGGAAATGGTTGCCTCTCTGAGATCTCCTCAGGGAGTCCTAGGTATCGGGCCAACTCCCTCACTTCATTCTTATAGAGGTCAGCTAAGGGTTCCACAACAGTGAATCCCCATAAGCTCTCCGTGTTTATGCCCAGCTGGACTAGGACATTGTGCTGTGTCTTTATTCCGCCCTGCGTCTCCACCCAGTCGGCAGCTATGGTTCCTTGAACTAAGAATTTGGCTCCCTCCCTCTTGAGTATGGAGGAGATGGTAGTGTAGAAGAGATCTCTGAACTTCTTCCTCTTCTCCTCGGCGTCAGAGAGGCCCTCTAAGGAACCTATGAACTCTTCGCTTCTATCCTCTACCCTCAGGGGCATTAAGTCCCTGAGCATTTCTTGAACCCTCGCGGACTCTCTTTCCCTCAGGAACCCAGTATCTATCATTACTGGTACTACTCTGTCTCCCAGCACCTTGTACATCAACGCAGCTGCAGTGGTGCTGTCGACCCCTCCGCTGACAGCTGCTACAACTTTTTCTTGACCCACTATTTGCCTTATTTGGGGTTCCATCTCCCTAATGAAGGCTTCTGGAGAGAACATTATTGTTCTACTCCCTTATCCTGCTTTCTGTATAAATATTCCATATGGTCTCCGTATCAATCTTAGATCTAACTATCTCCGCGATTAGGTTCACTTGTTCCCTCACCTCTTCTTCCAGTGATTTGCCATAAAATTTCAAACCGATTTCCTCCAAAAGTTTCCGGCCTCCCTGGGAGTACAGGGAACCGTGTAGGCTGAGACCAAAGAAGTCTCCGTCCTCGGCTCCATCAGGCACACTGACAAGATTTCCATTCCTTTCTGTGATTGTCAAGAGTGGCCTTCCCTCTGAGTAGATTATCTCCCCTCTCCTGATTTCATAACCCTCAAATGTTCCAAGGTCGGACACCGCCTTGCTGTTCGCTACCACCTTTGTCTTCCTGAATTTGACTTCTATGGGCAGGATCCCTAGACCTTGGTAGTCACTGGGAACTCCCGCCTCTAGTCCGTAAGGATCAATGAGTCTTCTACCCATGATCTGGAAACCACCGCAGATGCCGAGGACCCTCTTATTCTTAAGGATGCCCACAAAACCGGACTCAACTAGCCAGGACAGGGCAGCCTTAGTGTTCCTAGTTCCAGGGAGTATAACTAAGTCTGCCTTACTAAGTTGGGAGGGTCTCCTGACGAACCTAACGTGAGCGTTAGACTTCTGGAAGGCTTGGAACTCATTGAAGTTACTCATGTAAGGTACCGCTATTACGTCCACTTCCATCTCTCCTTCCCCTAGGTCTCTCACGTTCATGGAGTCTTCCGCTATGTTGGAAATCCTATCGTCGTAAGGGATAGTTCCCAAGAATTTCATACCTGTCCTCTGCTCTAACCACCTTACTGCTGGCTCCAAGAACTTCTCATCACCTCTGAACTTGTTTATAATGAAACCCCTGAGCAGAGGTCTTAGGGAGGTTGGAAACATGTTATATATTCCAAACGCGGAGGCGAAAGCTCCTCCCCTATCTATATCAAGGACCATTATGGAGGGGACCCCTAGCTCCATGAGTTTGTACCCTGAAATGTCTCGCTCTAAGAAATTGGGCTCCCCGAGACCCCCTGCAGCCTCTATGACCATGTCCTCGGTTATACGTTCCTTTACCTTAGGCCAGAGACGCTCAACTGTGGAATAGTATTCTCTCGAGTCCATATTGCCCAGGGACTCTCCCATGAAGATAACCTCTATCCCATTACCTGAAGGTTTGAGCAGGACTGGATTCATCCACCTCTCGGGTCTAATCTCGCTCCCCATGGCTTGGAATGCCTGAATGAACGCCATCTCACCTCCATCATGGGAAGGAAAGCTGTTGAGGGACATGTTCTGGGCCTTGAAGGGAACCCCTCCCAACAACTTAACTAGAGCAGCTGTGACGATCGATTTCCCAGAGTCGCTCATGCTAGAAGATATTATTATTGCCATGTCTCTGAAAGTTCATTGTGAGGGCATTAAAAGGGATTCTAGCACAACTCTCATTTTTCACTATAATCCCCACGGTTCAGGCGGACTTGGAGTTGATAGCCGAGTTCTCCTTCTTGGCTCCGGTGGTAGTGGGGATCACTTCCGGTGTTCTCGACTTCGGGTTCTTATTCCTGATCAAGGAGGCACTGGGACGAATTTACCCAATCCTACTCCTCCCCTTCATAGAGGTGTTAAGGGGTTTCAATCACTTAGACGGATTGCTGGATTTGGGGGACGCCCTCATGATCAGGGGGACTCATGAGGACAGACTTAGGGCTCTCAGGGACGTGGCCGTGGGGACTGGTGGTATTGGAGTCCTGGTGTGCTACTTAGCGCTCATGTTTGTTGCCCTGAATGGTGTAGGTGGTCTTAACCTTATGACACTGTTCTCCCTGATGAGTGCAGAGGTTCTCTCTAGATCTTTAGGTCTACTGGTGTTAGGACTAATGAGTCCCATGAAGGAAAGCAGGTTGGGCAACATGTTTCATAAGAAGCTTAGGAGAAATTGGCCCTTTCTACTCCTCCAGTCAGTTCCATTCTTTGGCATTCAATCCGTCTTAATCTTTCCCGTGATCCTCGCTCTATTCCTTTACGTGGGCAAGAGATTCCTCGGTGGGTCCTCTGGGGATCTAACGGGAGCTGCGATCACTTTAAGCTTCCCCATACTCTTGATGACTGAGGCCCCATGTTTCTTGTGTTCCTTGCATCTCTAGCGCTTGACTTAGCTATAGGTGAACCTCCAACTTTCATCCACCCAGTAGTCGCTGTAGGGAGACTCTCCTCCATCTTTGTGAGACCCTATGCGGGGAAACTCCATGGGGTTATATTGTGGTTCGTGTCTGTGATCCCCGTTTTCACCCTTTGTCTTCTCCCCCTCCTCGTACCTAACGTCATAGTCAAGTTCCTTCTCCTAACACTGGTTCTCAAGACCACCTTCTCCATTAAAATGCTCTATAAAATAGTGAGGGAATCATTGCCCTTGGACGAGAGATCAAGGAGTTTAGTGCAACAGATAGTGAGGAGAGATCTCAGTAAGAGTGACCAAGGTCATATAGCTTCAGCAGCTATAGAGTCCCTCTTTGAGAGTTTAGTGGACGGAATAACCTCACCCATTTTCTGGTTTTTGTTACTGGGTCTGCCTGGTGCCCTGATCCAGAGGTTCGCCAACACGATGGACAGTATGGTGGGCTACAAGGTTCCTGAACTCAAGGAGGAGGGTTATTTCAGCGCCAAGGTCGACACTTTGCTTAATTATGTTCCAGCGAGGCTCACGGTTCTCTTAATGGGAATTGCAGGGTTCCTACTCTGGGGGAACTTCACAGGTGCTTTCAGGTACGTGAAAGAATCCCCCGTGGAGAGCGTAAACGCTAGATATCCGATAGGGGCAGCAGCGGGAATATTGGGAGTGAGGCTTGAGAAACAAGGTAGCTACTCTGTGGGAGAAGGAAATCTTCCTACTTCCATGGACGTGGAGAGAGCCCTCGTTCTCTTCAAAATGACTTTGGTTCTATACATCGTCTTCATCCTAGTCTGTTATTACTATCTTTATGGCCTTTCCCTCTTTGGCTACCCTTACGGCCTCCTGGAACTGTTCTAAGCCATACACGTGCGATACTAATTCCTTCACCCTTATCCTACCCTCGGAGATTAACCTCAGGGCCTCAGTTGTGTCCTCCTCAACGGCAGCGTTGCTACTTATTAAGGAGATCTCGTTGTTGAGCAACTCGCTAACATCGTATTGGAGAATAGTTCCCTTAAACGGCACGCCGAAAAGCAAAACCTTCCCTCCCCTCCTGACGGAGTAGAGACCGGAAAGTATTGCCTGGGGCGAACCCGAGGCTATGATGGATACGTCCACTCCCCTTCCGTCAGTTAGCCTCTTAACCTCCTCTGTTACGTTGTGTCTAGTTGGGTTTAACGCTGCAGTCACACCTAGCTTTTCCGCAAAGGAGAGCCTATACTCGGAGACGTCAGATATCATCACTTGCCCTACCCCTAAGGACTTAGCGTTAAGTACATGGAGTAAGCCCATGGGCCCTGCACCCACAACGAGAACGGACTCGGCAGCCTTGAGCTGTACTCTCCTCTGAGCCCTCACCACAGTGGCCAGGGGTTCAATGAAGGATCCCTCCTCAAAGGTAACGTGATCCGGTAACTTCAGTATTCCTTCTCTCTTGACGTTCCAGGCTGGGACCCTAAAGTACTCAGCGAAACCTCCTGGATCAAGGTTGGTCTTCCTGTAGTAGGGACACATGGTCGGACTACCGTTCTTACAATAATAACACTCATAGCAGGGGACGTGATGGTGGGCAAAGACCCTATCCCCAGGCCTTATTCCCTCAAACAGTGATTCCTCCACTACACCTGCAGGCTCGTGACCCAAAATGGGTTGCGATGCGGTGTATTGTCCACATATCTTCTCGATATCGGTTCCGCATAGACCACAGGCCTTCATTTTGACTAAGACGTCCCCTTCCGCTAGTCTAGGTATAGGAACCTCTTTCAGCGTAGGTTTACCGTTCTCAAGAACTATCGCCTTCATTTCACCAACATGTTGTCTCAGCACGATTTAAAGTGAAGTGGTAATTTCAAGAAGTTAATATAGTACTACCCGCATAATACAGTTTGTGCAAACCATTATTTTCGCTCTACTGTCCCTGGTTATTATAGCCGTTATGTACTGGGTAATAGTACCCAGATGGGTTAAAAGATATAGAACAGTTCACGTCGAGGGACTCGATTCCATTCTAGAGGGGACAGCCCGAAGGGTTGAAATAAAGATGAAGGAGAGCTCTTCGGTCAACGCGTTCTCCCTGCCTGGCGGGACTATTTTAGTTACCTCAGCTCTCTTAGCCCAGAGCAACGATGAGATTTTAGCTGCCGTGGCTCACGAGTTGGGTCACATATCTAGAAAACATCATCTCAAGGGTTTCATCGTAACTGGAATGCTAATCTCCTCAGCTATATTGGCGTTGGGGTATTTGGGATATTTAGCTGGAGCCTTTCTCATCCTTTTCTCCTTCCTATTTCAGAGATTTCTTTCGAGGAGATTTGAGTTCGAGGCAGACTCCTATGCCACTGCTCTAGTAGGAAGGGAATCCTATTCTAATCTCCTCATGAAGTACGAGAGTTCTGGCGAGGGGAGGTCGATCCTCTCAACCCATCCAACCGTTTGGGAGAGGCTTAAGAAAATTTAAATCTCATTAGGATCGTATAGATAGGTTCATGAAATACATAGGTCAACCCGTGAGGAGAATAGAGGATCCCCGCCTCATAACAGGCAGGGGAACTTACGTCGATGACGTTCAGCTTCCTGGGATGTTGTTCGTGGCTTTCTTGAGGTCTAAGTATCCTCACGCAAGGATAAAGGTCAAGGGGGGTCCTCAAGTTTATACAGGAAAGGACTTTAACCCTGGGAAGGACTTTCCAATACCCTCCACTGAAGTCACGTATGCAGGTCAACCGATAGCGGCTGTAGTAGCCAAGGACAGATACGAGGCCTATGATCTCCTAGAGAGTGTCGAGGTCGAATACGAACCCTTATCTCCAGTGTTTGACCCAGAGGAGGCCCTGAAGGACGAAGTCAAAGTTTACTCTGGATTACAGAGCAACGTTTATTCCAAGAAAGAGTTTCTCTCCGGAGAACCTCATAAGGTTTTAGAGGAGTCCCAGGTTCAATTGGAGGGAACTCTTTACAACCAGAGGGTTGTGGCAGTCCCCATGGAGACTAGGGGGGTAGTCAGCTTCTTTGACGGACAGAAACTCACTGTTTGGTCCTCGACCCAGTCTGCCCATTATCTAAGGAGAAATTTAGTCAAATATCTCGGCCTAACTAACATAAGGGTCATCCAACCAGACGTCGGTGGTGCCTTTGGTAGTAAGATTATTCTCCAACCTGAGGAGTACGCTGTGAGCTTTCTTTCAGTTAAGCTGGGAGTACCTCTAAAGTGGATCCCCACTAGGAGCGAAGAGATGATGAGTGCTGGTCACGGTAGAGACAAGGCACTCAGGTATAAAGTCGGGGTCAAGAGGGACGGGACAATAATGTCGCTCGTTGGCACTATAGTTGGGAATATCGGTGCCCCCTATTCTGAGGCCAACGAAGATGACGGCGGCAACGTAATAAGCGCTGCCAGGATGCTCCCTGGACCATATAGGATTAAGCATGCCCAGGTTGTAGCTTATGCTGTCAACACCAATCTAACTCCCACTACCTCGTACAGGGGAGCTGGGAGACCAGAGGCTACCTTCTTCATAGAGAGGATAATGGATCAGATTTCGCAAGAGTTGGGAATAGACCCACTCGAAGTTAGGTCTAGAAACCTCATAAGACCCGAGGAGATGCCCTATCAGAACGCCTTTGGTATAACCTACGATTCTGGTAATTATATAGGGCTCATTAAGTCGGCAGAGCCCTACTATCAACAGCTGAAAGCTGAGGCTCAGAAGGAAAATCTCTGTTTAGGGCTTTCTATGTACGTGGAGATAACAGGTTTCGGACCTTGGGAAACCGCGAGAGTCTACGTGAAGTATGACGGGAGAGTGGTAATAGTTACGGGAACAGGTCCTCACGGCCAAGGGGATGCTACGGCCTTCGCTCAGATAGCATCGGAGGCATTGGAGGTACCCATGGAGAAGGTTGAAGTGAAGTGGGGTGATACGGACGTAATAGAGGACGGGATAGGTACGTGGGGGAGTAGAACCCTAACTGTAGGCGGATCAGCAGTACTTTTGGCCTCACAAGAGTTGAGGAAGAGGCTAACCGAGGCTGGGGCTAAGGCCCTTGAGGCAGATGTAGAGGAGGTGGAATACCTCGAGGGTAAGGTAGTCCATAAGAAGACGGGTAAGTCTCTATCGTTTGACGAGGTCGTCAAGAATGCGTATAAGTTCGGAATCTCCTTGGACGTGACTTCAGTGTATCCAGTGAGGAAACCTACTACGCCCTACGGTATACACTTCGCCGTGGTTGAGATTGACAGGGAGACCGGAATGATAAAGGTCAGGAAATATTTGGCCGTAGATGACGTGGGCAAAGTGATCAATCCCCTCTTAGCGGAAGGTCAGATACACGGAGGTGTAGTTCAGGCTCTAGGGCAGGCCCTGTATGAGCAGGTGGTGATAGCTGACGGCATAATGCAAAACTCGTCCCTGGGAGACTATGTAGTTCCCACAGCAGTGGAGTCACCCAAGATGGAGTGGAAGAATTTCCAGCTGGGCTTATCACCCCACCCTCTGGGATCCAAAGGTATAGGCGAAGCTGGAGCCGTAGTGGGATCCCCTACAATTCTCAGCGCACTTCAACAATGCACTAAGAAGTTCATAAACAGGATGCCAGTAAGCCCAGAGGATTTGGTGAAGTAAAAGTGCAAAAGCACCTCCTCTCCCAGAAGGAGAGGAAAGAGTTCCTTTCAAGGATTAAGGCCCTATACGGCGTAGATCTGTCCTCAGAGAACGTCGAAATAGGAAAAGAAAAGAAGTTAATTTATTACTATTTAGACGGAAAACTTTCTTTCTTCACTGAAGACTTGATACCCACACTATGTTTTCTACAGGAGCACAGGGTGACCCTTCCCACGGTGAAGGTAGACGAGGGGGCAGTGAAGGCCCTGGCTAGAGGGGCAGATCTCTTCGCCCCTGGAGTAGTAGAGACTTCTGGTGAGATAACTCCAGGTACGCTATTGTTGGTCCTAACCAAAACTGAGATTCCTGTGGCTATTATGAGGGCCTCCCAGGAAGTTCAAGAAGCTTTATCCAATAAAAAAGGGAAGGTATCAACTAGCATACACTGGATAGGGGACGAAATCTGGAAAATGTGTAGTAAGCGGTGAAGATTAGACTTCAACTCTGCATGAGTTTTAAGGGATTGAAAGGTGCCCTGCCCTAAATAGCCCGTGAGAAGGTGTTTTCATCTTCGAGACATCATTTCCGTCGTTAGGTTAAGACGGAGGATGCGAGCATCATGATGGAACGTGATCACTTCAGGATAACTTCTAGCCCTCTAACCATCCCTACGGCAAAGATAACGGAGTTTCCTGGAACGAACACTCTCCACCTTACCCTTAAGGACGACAAGTTACGTGAAATTTGTCCTCCAAAGCCTCGGGTTCCCCAGTCCAGAGGAGTAAGCTCCATGTAGTTTCACTCCCATGAAGGAAGACATTGGAACTCAAAACATAGCGAGTTGAAATCTTCGAATCATCTCTCTTTCTGTTTTCTCTTAAGTTTCATCAGTTCCTCCCTGACCTCCTCGAGACTTTTCTTAAGCATGGCGATCTCGCTCTCATGAATCTCCATAAGTTTGGTCAATTTCTGGACAGGATCTTCACTCTTCACCACTAGTCTCACGATTCCGTTTTCGTCCATTTCCATGTACCCCAGCCGTACCAATTCCCTCACGTATCCCTTGGCTGTCTTCGGAGAAACCTTCAGGAACAGGGCGATCTCCCTTAAGTCCATCTCCCCCTTGTTTTTCACCATGTTCAAAATGTCTTGTAACCTGGGAGTAAGCTCCATAAGAGAACTCTTGTGAACATGTGGATTTTTAAGACGTGGGGCTAAATCAAATGAGGGCTCTATTGACTCTCTTTCTGACTGAAGAGAACGTAAATGAGTTGTTGAGCTTCAGAGACGCATATGAAGCTCTAAGGGAAGGCTTCATTCTTGAAGATAACAAGAAGGCTGTGAATACCAAGAGGGTGAGAACTGCCTTCTCGGGAGTTACCCTCACTTATCAGGCTGGAGCCTATGAAGGCTTTATAGGCTTCAAGACTTACGTCAGGGGAAACTTCATCTCGTTGCTCTTCTCTTCCGAGGGGGAGCTCCTCATGCTAACTGAGGCTGACAGGATGTCCTTGCTTAGGACAGGAGCACTCTCAGTTCTGGCTGCAGACCTAATGAAGAGGAACTACTCAGAGGTAGGCATCATAGGTTTAGGGAAACAAGGCATAGCTCAGGCCGAGGCCTTTTGGGCAATGAAGGGAGTGAAACTGTGGGGTTACACGAGAACTAAGGAGAGGGAGACTAAGGCATCAGAAATCCTGAGATCCATGGGGGTTCAGATCAAGATGGCCACATCGGTTAAAGAGCTCGCTTCCATGGCGGACGTCGTAGTTACCATTACCACTTCCACAACTCCTTTCCTTAAGTTGGAGTACTTGAAGCCAGACTCTCACGTCAACGCTATGGGTTCCAATTTGTCTGAGAGGATTGAACTCTTCCCTGATGTCCTGAGGGCATCACAGACCATCTCCGTGGAGGACATACAGCAGGCCAAGGAGGAGGCTGGGGACCTGATCTTGGCTAACAAGATGAACATGCTGGATTGGGATAAGGTCGTGAAGTTCTCCGAGGTGGTTACCGGAAAGAGAAATCCAAGGCCCAGGTCAGGGATCACCGTCTTCAAGTCAGTAGGCATAGGCCTGGAAGACGTTGTTGTCATGGGCAAACTCTATGAATTGGCCCGGAAGAGAGGCCTTGGGAAGGAGATAAAGGTGAGCGGTCGATGGTATCGAGGATAGGAAGGGAGATAGACCTTTCCCCCGTGGAGTTGGGCTCTCGCGTCGGGGGCAAAGTGAGGATAAATATGGCCAGCGGAACTCCAGATCCTAGAGTAATACCAATTGAGGAGATAAAGAACGCGTATGAGGAGGTACTTCAGGAGAAAGGACCCAGGTCCCTGTTCTATCCAGGTGCAGGAGGTCAACCGGAGCTAATAGAAGAGATAAGGAGGTTCGTTCCATCGCTGAACCTCAGTCTCGATAAGGAAGATAAGATAGTTGTAACCAGCGGGGCCCAGCATGCCATAGAGCTCATTTCTAAGTACTTTCTGGACAACGATGTCGTTGCCGTGGAAAACCCTACCTTTGTGGAGACGTTCATGGCAATGAAATTGAGGTCGAACGTAACTCTACCCATAGATCTAGACTCTGAGGGAATGGACGTTAGTTCCCTGGAGAGGATAACGAAGATAGTGAGGCCCAAGCTGGTATATGTGATTCCCAACTGTCACAATCCGGCTGGTGTAAATATGTCATACGAAAGAAGAAAAGCACTCGTGGAGCTGGCCAGTGCGAGGGACTTCTACGTAGTTGAGGACGATCCTTACAGACCGATAGCAGGTTGCGTTCCACCTCCCATAAAATCGTTTGACAGAGAGGGGAGGGTCATATATGTTAGTAGCTTCAGTAAAATAATTGCCCCGGGGCTGAGGGTTGGTTTCATAGTAGCTAAAGGTGAAATCGCAGAGAAGCTCAGCTTATTGGAGCAATTGGACTTCTCCACCTCTACTATAAATCAGTACGTAGTAGCTAACCTCCTCAGGAGAGGTCTAGTTTCAAAAAGGATGACTACTCTCGCGATGCATTATTCAGAGAAGATGAAGATTCTCACCGAGTCCCTGGATGACGCTGGTATCTTCAAGTTCAATCCACCTAAATGCGGCTTCTTTGCACTGGTGGACTTAAGAACCGATGCTGAGAGAGTTTTCGAGGTAGCCACAAAGGACGGGCTGAGCTTTGTGAAAGCTAAGGCCTTCTTCCTACGTGGGGGAGATACCATGGCTCGGCTGAGCGTTACTATCCCTACTGCGGAGGAGATCAAGGAGGGTGTGACAATCTTGAAGAGATCGGTTCTTGACGTCAAACTGTGAAGATCTCCCTGCTCAACTGGGTGAGAATCTCTACCTTGTCCCTCATGACTGCCATTTCCTCGACCCTGATTCCAAACTTTCCAGGAAGGTATATTCCAGGCTCTATGGTGAACGTGCTACCTCTCTTCACCTCAACCAAGTTATCAGGAGCTATGTAGGGATCCTCATGTACGTCTATTCCTATACCGTGACCGGTTCTATGAATGAAATTTTCCCCGAATCCCTTGGAAGATATCACCTTTCGGGCCCTCCAGTCTATGTCCTTGCCCGTTGATCCTAACGTCGAGCTCTCAGCTTCTGCTATGGCCTCAACCACTATGGACCAGATGCGTTTGACATCCTCAGAAGGAGGACCTAAAGTCAACACACGCGTCGTATCTGTGGAATAACCTTTAAATTTTATTCCAAAATCTGCTATTATAACATCCCCCCTCTTTACTTTTCTGGAGGTGCATCTCAGGTGAGGCATTGAGGTGTTGGGTCCGGAAGTCAGGATGGGACTGAACGAAGTCCCCTCAGCACCATTCTCAATGAACAACCATTCCAATTCTCTGGCTAATCTGCACTCGTTCTCTCCCTCCTTGACCTTATCCGTGAACTCCAAGAAGGACTTCTCGGCTATTGACAACCCGCTCCTCAAGGCCCTTATCTCCTCTTCGTCCTTCACCTCTCTCAACTCCTTCATTATTACGGAGGCAGGACTGATGTTGGAGGGTAGAAATCTATTGAGGATCTCGACGAGAAATAGTGACCACAGTTGATCATCTATGGCTATGGACGATCCCTTTTTAAGTCTCATGAGTGAGTAAGGATCTTCCCCATCCCTGTAGGATCGAATCTCCAACCCCACGGTTGAGAGCTGTTCCTCATATATCTTGGGAGCTAAGACAAAGTCCTCTTCACCCACAACCAGTAGGAGTGGTCTCTCCATCTGTTCCTCCCTGAACCCAGTGAGATAGAACATGTTACTAGTGGGCCCCAGGATCACTGCGTCAATACGCCTCTGCGACATCATCTCCTTGAGACGTTTCATCCTCACTTCATAATTCATAGTAAAACTGTTCCCAGACTTCTCATAAAAAACTAAGCTAGCAGGTGTAATAGCATTTCATGGCGAGGTTGTATGCAGCGTTGAAGTCCCTGTCCACCTTATAACCACACGCAGGGCAAACGAAGATTGAGCCTAAAATTTCACCCTTCTTGTAACCGCATCTGGAACATATCCTGGAAGTGTTATGTGGGTCGAGCCTCTTGAACCTTATTCCCCTCTCTATGAACTCCTTTTCCAAGAGGTCTTCAACCAATCTCAATCCTTTCCCTATTCTAGCTTCATAATACCTCAGATCCTCCAGCGCCACCACCTTGGGACTCACCTCCTCCATGAAGTCAGCTAATTCCTTTACAGCTCCTCTCACCTTACTCCTGATCTCGGCGATATAGGATAATCCCTGCCCCTCCCCCATGTATTTCGTGAACGTTTCAATCAGTGATCCATTCCCTATGTATTTGGTCCTGAAGACCTTTCCACCGTCCAGTATGGCAACTACTGTGAAGAGGTGTCTTATTCCCAGGTCAACTCCTACTATTGGATCCTCAGTCACGTAAGCCAAATAGACCTTAATTCCATCGGAGAAGTCCACTATGGCATAGGCCGGTTGTCCTCCTTGATCTGAGGAGACTTTGGCGTCAACTTTCTCCAGTTTAAAGAGGTTCCCCGTGTTCACCACCTTCAACGGTCCTATCCTAAGCTTACTATATAGTAAACTGAGTCCCCTAAGTGAGGGGGGAGGATTGGGCTTCTCCTTGGCTCCAGTTCTCTCTAATGCTTTAGTGTATTGGATGTAATAGACTATGTCACTGTAAATTTCCTTGAGTTTTCCGAAGTCTACTATCTTAGCCTCTATTAGTCGCTCTTTCATATAATATGATTCTCCACTGACCTTATAAAAGAGGAGGTTGAGGTGACTTCCAGGCCATTCAGGGCTCCATTGCGAATTCTAATATCTCTCTTAAATTAGGCTAATTCTATGTAGGATTAGTTGAATGTAACCTGCCACGTCAATGAGGCAGAGAAGAAGTCGCCCCGACCACGTATGATCAATTATTACGCTTAAGCTACTGAAACAAAATGAAATTGCAATGGAGACCTGAACGCCCCTGACTTTCCTTACCAGGAGATTAGCTCAAAGGGAAAAATGAAATTCTATTACAATTCGGTCAGTTCATCGTAAGGTAACTCCCTCCCAATACCTCTTAAGTAATAATTAACTGAGGATGAGAAAATATATCCCCCACTCCTGTAGAGTCTGTAGTACTCCTCCTTCTCCCTCATCTTTTCCTTGTTATAGTAATAGTAAACATATAGGCTGGGGCCCACTCCCTCCCCGTAAAATAGGAGCGAAGAGTTGAGGCTGGTACTCCATTGTCTTAACTCCTTGGTTACCCTGGAGTATGACTCGACTGGATCCATTCCTTCTTGAACTCTCTTGGCCACCTCCATAAGCATGACGAAACTGTCGGTATATGGGAGATTGGGTTCGGTGAATCCAACTCTACTAATGGATCCGTTGTGGGCTAGGAAGAGTTCATAGGGCCCCGCCCTGAGGAAATAGGGGTGGGCGTGGGACGGACCTAACAGGAACTTTTTAGAGCTTCTCCGGGCGTGAATAATTCCTACTAGCTCGTCCCCCCTTATGGAACTCAGTAATTTTACGTTGGGGTCCTTGAAAATAGGTTTCCGAGAAGTATAATAAATTTTAGACCATCCATCGTCCCTAAAATAGATCACGAATCCCCAACCGTCAGGATGGGATCCGAAACTGGAATAGGGATCCTTATCAGAGGCCTTAATCAGGGATTCGAGGACGTTTGGATCCACCTCTCCCTCAGCTCTGAAAGCTACGAACCTACACATCTATGACCAACCCGTCCTTCGCTAGTATACCCCTGTCTCCAGTCAACTCTTCAAATTTCTTAGAAAGCTGTGCAGGTATGTGAGTGATCACGGGTTTATTGAACATTTCCAATACTTCCTTCAAAGACGTGTGACCCCATTGCTTGCAGTTCTCCAGACAGCTAGCTTCGTGTATTACCAAGTCTACCTTTCTAGACTCCCTCAACACATCCTCACACGGTTCTGACGTGTCCCCAGAGTATAGGATCCTCTTTCTCCCATCGGTGATGATGTATGAGACAGCGTAGATTTTGTGACAAGCTCCCACGGAGTAGACCTCCAACTCTCCCTCACCTCCCTGGGGAAGTCCGTCCTCTCTAACCTCTGCCGATATCTGATTTCCAGCTCTCTTGTAGCTTGAGAGTACCTCCAGAAAACCCGGGGGAGAATAAACCCTTATATCTGGAAGACCTTGAATCGCCCTCTGTACTAAATGATCGAAAATCCCAGAGAAGTGATCTACGTGCAGATGAGTGATGAAAACTGCGCGTGGAATCTTGTTCATGTCCTCCAATCGCATACTTACCCCAGAGCCGAAATCCAACAGTACTTTGTCCTCTCCGCTCTCAACCAACACTCCCGATTTGAACCTGCTGCTCCCAACCGTGCTCCCAGCTCCCGTTCCCAGTAGAATGACTCTCAAATGTCTCCCCTTTCCTCAACGTCCTGAAGGTCACAGAGCCCTGGACAGCCCTTCATTTCCTTAGTCCTCCTTGAGGAGGTCCTCAACCTCTTCCCACCTTGGACCGAGGGCTCCATAAGTTTTCACAGATGCAGCAGCTATAATGTTTGCCTTTTCCACCGCCTCTTCTATGTCGTAACCCTTCTCCAGAAAAACGGCCAAGGCGGCGTTAAACACGTCGCCCGCTCCCGTGGTGTCGATCGCATCAACTTTGGGGGCTGGTATCCTTACACTCCTGTGTTTAGTGAAGATCACGGCTCCGTGTTCCCCGAGAGTTACTATGATTGCCTTTTTTACCCTTTTCAGGAGGACTTCAGCTCCGTGGCTCAAATCATCTGAGTTACTTATCTCCTTGAACTCCACTTCGTTGGGGGTAAGGATATCCACGTAGCTGAGAAGGTTTTGGTCGGTTATCACGGCCGGAGCTGGGTTGAGTATTCTAAGCCCAGGGAAGGTAGAGAGGGCCGTCTTCACCACTTCTTCTCTGATCTCCATCTGAGTTAGCAGAATATCTCCGTCCATGCATCCTTCGATGTCGTTAGGGGCCAAGAGATAATTGGCCCCTCTGTTGACCATTATGATGGTCTCCCCATTTCCATCAAGGATTATATATGCTGTCCCCGTTGGGGCATCCTTTCTTTTCACGCATCTAGTATCAACTCCCTCCTCTTTCAGGAATTCCATGGCCCTGTCGCCATGATGGTCTCTCCCCACGGCCCCCACAAACTTGACTTTACTTCTTAATCGCGCAGCTGAGACTGCCTGGTTGGATCCTTTACCTCCATGTCCAGTCATGAACTCGTCCACGAAAACGGTCTCACCAGGAATTGGGAACTTACTCACCTTAAGGGTGAGGTCTACGTTATAACTCCCAACAACGTTAATCAATTTCTATACCCTCCAGCAAGTTAGTAAGTTCCTCAAGGGAATCAGCCACTATTATTCCCCTTCCCTCCATTAGTAACAAGTTACCATAGATCCCACTCTCGGATATCTTCAGCTTTCCCTTCTCGGATGCCCTCAAGAGAGCATCGGTGAGAGAAGCGGATATTCCTATCCTCTTACCTGTGACCCTGAGGCCTCTTATCACTAAGTTCTCATGCATGTTAACCACGATGGGTCCATCCACTTTTATCCAGTCCAGATATCTCATTATCCCACCTGCTAAAGTTGCGGAATCACCGTACTCTGTGACGAAGCCGATGTTCATCTTTTCGTCCTGGTTGAGGAGGGCTTTCACCAAAGATATTCTCTTCTCCAAGAACATTACTAGTTTCTCGAGCTCCTCCCTAGCCTGCTCCATTCTTATTACCTTTTCAGGGAACGCAAAGGGATCTACTGGTCCCTTTCCCTTTCCGAGGGGAAGGGAGAACTTTATTGCCTGAGTAACGAAGTGTTTGGCTTCTATTACTGCTTTCCTCAGACTGAGACCCTTAGATAGGTAGGCAGTTATGGCTGCAGAGAAGACATCTCCGCTACCGTGAAGGTTGTCCGTATTGACACTCTCACCCTCCAGCTCTAAGAGTTGATTGTCGATCACTGCGACGTCGAAGCCACCCAAGGCCCTTCCTCCCTTAACTATTACGTTAGTGGAGGTCAACTTGTTCAGATGCAAAGCGCATCTCTTGAGGTCATCCTTTGAGTTAATTTTCATCCCAGATAACCTCTCGGCTTCCATCCTGTTAGGCGTTATTATGAGGGCCCTCCCTAACAGTCTCGATAGGCCTTTCATAGCATCTTCTCCGATCAGTGGATAACCAGACTTGGAAAACATAACAGGGTCAAGGACAAGTCCTATGTTATACTGCCCAAGCTTCTGTTCCACTGCCTCTATAACTTTAGGCGATGGGAGAACCCCCGTTTTGGCAAACTTTACATCGAAGTCCTCCATGACGGCGTCGAACTGAGCCTCTATGATGTCTTGAGGGAGCTCCATCACCTTGGATACCTTAAATGTGTTTTGAGCTGTAATAGCTGTAATCACTGTTGTACCGAAAACTCCCAGACTGGTGAAAGTCTTTAGGTCTGCCTGTAATCCTGCCCCTCCACCGGAGTCGCTTCCAGCTATGGTCATCACAACAGGCCTGATTCTCACGAGGCTTATATACTCAAAAGGAGAATAATACGATTTTCTTGGGAAATCAGCCTCCCTTGCCCAACTCAATAGTGACCTTTCCGCTCCTTTCCGTCTTCACCCAAGTCTTCGGCATTCCTACTAACTCCATAAATATGGACAGGACGTTGAGAAAAATGGTCAAGTTGATGTATCCGGCAGTGAGGATCACGTAAACGGTCTCTATCATGTGTCTCTTAGATATCAGGAGGCTGAGAAAGAACGACAAAATTGATGCCAATGATACCAAGGCCGCGACCACGAGGTGGAGCTGAGAAGGATAGAGGAATACGAGAGAGTAGTTTGCAACACTTAAAGCCATGAATATTGGTGTGGCGATCAGGAGACCAGCATCTATGAGTCTCCAGGAGATCTTCATTCTACCTATGGGGAAGGCCAGCTCTATGTGGCCCCTGTACCATCTCAATCGTTGTTTCACTAAGCCCCAGAAGCTCACAGGTACTTCTCTCCAGCTAATCACTGAGGGTGAGTAGGCAATTAAGTAATCCATAGACGCTATCTTCAGACTCAGGTCCAGATCCTCGGTGAGGCTACGTTCATTCCAACCCCCTAGGGAAAGGATCACGTCTCTCCTGACGAAGCTGCACGTCCCCTCTAGGGGAACGAAGAATCCCAACTTGGCTCTCCCAGAGATCAGGTATTCATTGAATAGTTCTTCCAGCGAGGCAAGCCTAGCTATGATACTCTCACGGACGTTGATGGGAACTAGCCTCCCCTGGACCGCTCCAATCCTTGGGTTAGCGTCAAATTTTCCAGCCACATAGGCCAAAGTGTCCAGACGAGGTACACTGTCGGCATCGAAGACACCTATTATGTCACCCTTGGCCTCAGAAAGGGCGTAATTCAACGCCCTGCTCTTTCCGTTTGGAACAGATGCAGGCTCTAGATGAATGCACTTCACCGTTGTATACATCTTTGAAAAGTTTTGGCACACTTGAAGCGTATCATCGGTAGAGCCGTCCTCAACTACAATGACCTCATACTTAGATCTGTCGTATTCTTGGTTCACTAATCTCTCCAAAAGTCTTCCCAAGACTTTTCCCTCGTTTCGAGCTGGAATTAAGAGACTAAAAGACGGACCTGTGTGGGACTTCCTCTCGGAAGGTCTCCATGACAGACCTATCAATGCGAGAGAGGAATTGTAAACGCTCCATAAGGACACTAGAACGCTTATTACAATGAGGAGCTCATTCAGGTTCATTGTAGAAAGTTCTCCAAATTATTAATATGTTTTGTTCATTCGTTAGTATACCTTCACGTGAAACCCCTCTCTATCATCACCGCTTGGACGCCTCTCCAGAAACTTTTAGAGATCAAAAAGGGGACGCCCATGAAGAGGTCTGCGACCAACAGATACGGTATGACTTGAACTTGGTTTACTCCCAAGAGAGTGGGGGAATAGGCTCCCATTATCATAACTAACATCGCAGGGAAAGAGGCTATAGCGGTGAAGTACTGTCTGAAGCTGAAGGGGGCAGGGACGCTCAATTCATCCCTTATTTGAACGGGGTTTATCCTGGCTGTGATTGAGGCCAGATATATGAGGGCGAAGGGTGATACGATGAGGGTTACCAATGAAACCCCCCAAGTCTCTGGATTCAACAGGTTAACCACTGCGAAAGGGAGTAGGATGAGCTCTACCGACGTAGCCTTACCTAGCAGATAGTATCTGGCGAATCTCCACGGTTCCATCACCCCAAAACTCAGCCAGATAGGCTCATGCATGAACATTGCCTGAGACATGAGGACGAGAAGCGAATACTCTGCGGCAATCGAGTAAATGATGATTAGCGAATGGAAGGAAGTCAGATGTAGGGTTTTCACCAATAGGAAGTACACTACAGAGATGGCGGTGGAGAATCCCAAGGCCTGGATTACGTTGACCCTAAGGACTCTGAATCCAACACTCCCAGCAACATTCATCCTCCCTCCTATATCTATGAATGATAATGCTCTCAACATAACCGCTAGGAACGCATCTTTTCCGTTGAAGTTGACGGGTCTCTTAACTACAAGATTCCCGCTCTTACCGTAGAGTAGGTGTACATTAGATAGCGTCCTGTATGCTAGGAAGAGAAACACGAGGGTCAGGAAGGAGAGCGAGACTGTACCTGGCACTAAGAGTCCATGAAATGCACCAAGGGGAGACAAGGGAAACCCCATCAATGAAGAGAGGTTTAGTAAGGCTAAACTGGACGAGAAGGCCCATCTCTTCCAACCAGATAACGACGATGCTATGGCTGCGGTCGAGGCTGCGAGGACCGAGAGGAGACTCAGGTTCAAGACGAAGAATGTGATGGGGATCAGATTTAATTCCAGAATACCTAGATATAGTAGAAGAAGACCATAAGCCACGAACATAGACAGAAACAACGAAAAGACCATGTAGGATCTCCTTATGGGAAGTACGAAGAGGAAGTCAACATCTGACTTGAGTACTACGAATCCTCCGGTGAGCGTGATGACAAGAAACACTATGGACGCATACCAGATGAAAAGTTGAGGAAGTACCTTGGCTCCTCCGCCTAGGGAATAGACTAAGAGAAGGGAGACCAGGTTTATTAACAGGAGCCTCTTGGTGAACCTGGTGAGGAGGACAAACTTGATTAATTTACCCAGCACCCCTCATCATCCTCGCTACTACGCTCTCTATGGGCTCATTCTCCTTGCCTAACAGCTTCAATTCGGATATGGAACCTCTCCATATGATCCTCCCGTGACTCATTAGAATAACGTTATCCGTGAGTCTGAGGGCAATGGACATGATGTGCGTGGAGATCAAAAACGTAGAGTTCATCTCTTTCAAGAGGGAAATAACTTCCTCCTGGGTGGGGATGTCTAGATAGTTTAGGGGCTCATCCAGGAGGAGAACTTTAGGAGAATGAATTATGGCTAGTGCTATGGCTAACTTTTGGAGATTCCCCCTAGAGAGTTTGCCCGCCTGAACTCTCTCGTACTGTCTCAAGCCTAATCGATCCAGTAAAGTTTCGACCATGTACTCGCCGTCGCTTAGTTCTCTCAGTGACGCTATATATTCTAGGTTCTCCCTGACGCTGAGATTCCTATAGGGAAGAGCGTCCTCAGGGAGGTAACCCAACACCCTCTTGGCTTCTAAGGACTCAGGGTCCCACCCCATGATTTTCACCTCACCTGAGTCAGGTTTGGCTAGACCTGCCAGGATTTTCATGGTCGTAGACTTCCCAGCTCCGTTAGGGCCCAGTAGGGAATATCTCTCTTGACACGGTATATCAAAACTCAGGTTATCTAGTACTACTACTTCTCCATACCTCTTACTCACATGAGCTACCCTAATACACTCCATCTGAGCAGTTTAACGGATTCCGTCATCTAAAAATATTAATTAATCGTCCCAAAGGTTGTTTATAAAGAATAAAGGGCTTGGGGGTATCAGTTTAGGAGTTTTTGAATGTGCAGAGACGTGTGCTCTCCGTCGTAAGACATCTTACTCCTTGCACTTAACCTACCTCACGGTTAGAGCGGAGTTCAATAGGTTCTAGGATATGTTTACTCTTATCCCTAAATACGATGTACACCGGGATTTTCTAAACTAACGGTATTACACGAGTAGCTATCTGTCTTTTTCCTATGCGAGGCCCTCTCCTCAATTCCGATTTGTGTGTCAGATGTAAGTTCTCTATAACTTACACCATGAGTTAAGTTATAGAACAACGGAGTAAGACCTGTGGGGCTCAGGACACTTTAAGCGACGTCAGTTCCCGAACCACATTCCTTAGCTCCATCATGGAAAGAGCTATATCTACCTTAGCTCTCCTCAGACCGTACACGCTTCTGCTCTCCATCAACTTCCCTACGCCATATAAGGTGAGCCCAGTCACGGTGGTGATGTGAAAGGGGTCATCCAGCCCAAAGGCTATGAACTTCCCTACCCCCTGGATAGTCCTCCCTCTAGGTTCATAGTCTCCTAGAATTTCCCTCATGTTAATAGTATAACGTCAGTCACCTTATATTCTAAATGGCCTCAGGATAGCTTTACTCCAACTCCTCTTCCTACCTTGGTCATACTCTCTCCACTTCCTTGCCACCTTTAATGCGAGCTTCCTTCTAACCTTGAAGTTAAGACCTCGCCTATAGAGACCAACGTGGTACAACTTACTTCTGTTGCCCAACTTGTTCACTGACTAAGGACTGGGTTAAAGGTTTTGTGCCAAAGGTTCTCATCTAGTTCGGCCTGGGACGCCCAGAACCCCACGTAGAAATCACGTAGGACTGCTCTTGTTGAGAGAGCTGACCTGGCGTTGTGGTGGTAATCGAGAAACCGTATTTACTCCCAGGACGCTAATCACGCTAAGGTTGGCTCAAGTATGAAGAGATATAGCATGGAGATACAAAGGGGTTCCCTGACTAACTCTCCCCTATCTGAAACTCCTAATAAGGGTAAAGCTTTAGCTAAGTCGTTACTTAAATAATGCTATGAACAGAAGAGAGGTAATTTATGCGGCCGTATTCTCTGTGGCCTCTTTTGGAGTAGCAGCAGCCATGAGTCTATCACTTTCCCTTTATGCCCTGAGTGTTTTCTTGGACCCGATACTCACGTTAACTATCCCGCTGATAATAATATCCGTGGGAATTCAGGCAATAAATCAGAAAAACGGACCTCTCCTAGTTGGGATTATAAGCGCAGTGTTGTATGCAATCTTTTCTCTATTCTTCCTCACCGTATCCTTCCTAATTGCAGGGATTATAGTGGAGATGGTATCTAGGATTCTAGGATATAGAGGCCTGAAGGCCGTGATGGTCAACACTACTCTGGCTGGAGGGCTGGTAGGTGTTCTGAGCGTGGTATTCGGCTTCTTGTTCCTCGGCCTACCCAAGGGAATTACGGACCTGGCTATTCTGACAGCCTTATTTAGTTTAGTTTATTTCACCGAGAGTGCCGTAATGGGAGTAATCTCTCATTATCTAGGCAAGTTCCTCCTAAGATCTGGTGTCATGAAGTGAAGTGGAAGGTTCCCTACATCCTAGTGTACTCAGTCATGGTGATTTACTCCTCATTCATTTCATTTCCACTATGGAGCCTCTTAGTCTCCCTAATTCCTATTATGCAAAGGAGAGGTATAGTGGGGGGAGAGGTCTTAGCTGTGTTTCTGTCCTTCTTTATGCTGAGTAGGACAGAACACCTTTACATCTACCCTTACGTGGTTAGGGCCTTCACATTTCTGAACCTCTTTTTCGCCTCCTCTGAACACTTAGACATAATATCTCTCCTGGATATAGGAGGAGAGAAGGCACTCCCCCTAGTCGTCACCATGGTTTACTTCCCTCTATTCTATCAGATTGCGGCACAGGTCTTCTTTTATAGGAGGGCCAGGAGGAAGCCTTTCAGTCCCTTAAAGTTATCTAGACCGATATTGGTTGAAGTAGTCAAGGTTGCTGAGAACCTTTATAGGGCCTATACTGTGAAATTATACGGAAATCTCAAGAAGGATGCGAAACTCACTCCTTCTCGAGACGATCTAGTGCCCTTGGCTTTGGGGGTAGTCGCGCTTTGCTTGTCATATCTTCTTCCAATCTCCGTGGCAGGATTGAGCTGAACCCAGGGGAGAGGGTTGCACTTTTGGGAAGAAACGGATCTGGAAAGAGCACTCTCATAAACTCCGTGACCTGTGAGGGCCCGTTCGATTTCCATGTGGACGGAAGAGAGTTCTGTGACACGAGGGACTACTCACTGATCTCAGCCGTCTTTCAGGAACCCTCGTCCCAAATTTTGGCAAGGACTTTAGAGGACGAGCTCAAAATAATGGCAAGGTTTCACGAAGTAGACTTCGAGCTAGCTAGAAAGCTGATGGGACCCTACCTTAAGACAGATTTCTTTAGGCTCTCCGACGGCTACAGGAAGAGATATGTTATCACCTCGGTTCTAGCTTCCAAACCGAGGTATGTCCTCTTGGATGAGCCCTTCTCCAACCTTGACGAGAACGCAATAAGGTTAGTTAAGGAGGTCATACCACAAGGTTCTCTCATAGCCGAACACAGGACTAGGGAGGTTAGGGATATGGTGGACAGGGCTTATCTACTCACCAGAGACGGAATACTGGAGCTGAGCAAGGAAACTCTGTGGGACGAGAGTTTCTTAAGGAATCACGGTCTGAGGGGGTTTAAACTTAAAGTGGAAAGAGTCGAACACGGTAACACACTTCTGGACGTGGGTGTAGGGAGCCTCAGAGTTAAGGTCAGGGAAGGAGAGGTGCTCTGTCTCACGGGGCCTAACGGGTCTGGGAAGACATCATTGTTGAAGAAGCTTTCGGGAAAAGTTTACGTAATCTTCCAAAATCCAGACCTTCAACTATTTGAGGATACTGTCTGGGGTGAAGTCAAAAGAGATGATGTTATGGAACTCTTCAATTTGAAGGAGTTAAGGGACAGAAGTCCCTTTGCTCTCAGCATGGGTGAGAAGATGAGGGTTCTCATAGCGTCGGCCTTCTCCTCAGGCTTTAGGGTAATAGGCCTTGATGAGCCAACAGCGGCCATGGACGGTTACGGCATACAGTCTCTTGCCGAAATGATCTCTATACTTAAGGAAGAGAAGAGAGGAATAATAATGGCAACTCATGACGACGACGTTTTGACACTATGTGACTCTAGGATAGACCTTTAAGAGCGACCCTGACTTCACGGATGGAGCTTCCTGCCGTTTGTCCCTACACTTTCATTTCATTTTGTCTTCAATCACGATCGAGTGTGGTGACTTAACCCTCAACCACCTACTTACGGTAGGTGGGTCATGGGACTCCTTCGACATGAAGGGCACGGGGCTCACATCTCCAACCCTTTTCCTCAAATTATAGAGGGCAACTACGTCCCTATGCCACCTCTCCCCCCTCTCACAAACACCAACCCTTGGGGCATCGCCCCCATCGGGTTGGTAAATGATCTTCGTCCCGTGGACTGGACAGACAGTAGAAGTGTGAGAAGGATCAACCAAGATCACGGGGACACCGAACTCCCTAGCCTTCTCAACGATAGCTCTCCTCATTGAGGAAAATGCAGATCTATAAATCCTCGACCTGAGCTGTTTATCCTTCACGTCCTCAACCATGTGTTCCGGAGCCCTCTTTGACAAGTCCTCCAAAATGATAGCACTCCTACTTTCGTAAGCCTCCAAAACGATCAGCTTAGCCAACTTCCTCCTAACATCAAGCTTCTTGTCCTTTTCCCTCAACTTCCTCCCAACTTCCCTATCCTTAGTAGACCTACCCTCCTCAATCCTCCTGTACTCATAGCCTAGAGTAATCCTCTTGGTGTTTGTTTCAAGCAATACGGGTTTATTCTTGATAAGTGAGGAGACAGAATTCTCGTTGAGATCTACTGGGATAAACGCTTTAGGCTCGTAAGGTTTAGGATCATCCTCCTTAAACACCATGTAGGACTCGACGATTTTACCTCTCAACAACTTAAACCTAGCCTCACTCGCAATCCTCCAACCATTGTTATAATACCTCCAGAAGATCTTGGGAAAGGTCGGGGAAACGAAAACCCTAGCCCACAGGCACTACGGGCCTTCCCAGCCCCCAATAAGATAAAATCTAGCTAACTAAGCCTCAAGTTAATGTTCCTGCAGGAAATACTAACGGGACTTAATTACTTGGGCATATTGGCCTTTTCGATCTCTGGGTCACTTAAGGCATTTGAGAAGAAATTAGACCTCCTAGGAGTGTTAGTGCTGGGTTTCTCTACAGCTTTAGCCGGAGGGATAGCGAGGGATGTACTTCTCGGAGTATTCCCACCGACCTCTCTAAGGGAGGTTCAGCCACCTTTGATAGCCATTCTGGGATCTATAATAACCGTTCTCCTTTACAGACAGTTGAGAAAGATCCATATGGCCATATTGATAGCTGATGCCGTGGGCTTAGGTGCTTTCACCGCCACTGGTGCGGAAATAGGTTTAGAGCAAGGTCTAAATCTCTTAGGGACAGCCATGATCGCATCTCTCACTGCTGTAGGCGGTGGGGTGTTGAGAGACCTACTCTCAAACGAAATACCCATTGTACTAAAGAGGGACTTCTACGCAACACCTACAATAATTGGTGGAATAGTTTTTTATTTCCTAGCTCAGTGGTTTGGTGGCCAAACCTCCCTTATTCTAACATCGGTTTTAGTTACAGGACTCAGGCTCTTGGCCATGATCAGGAAATGGGAACTGCCAAAGGTAGGTGGGTAAATTTGATCACGTAAATATTCGGGGTCAAATTCTTTATGTGAGCTAGCCCTTTTACTTCGGAGAACCATGGGAATAGATCCTAACTTCAGGACATCCAGAGGTGTCACAGGTGAACACTCTGGTCATAAGGTGTATGCACCTGCTGATCCCCCCCCAGTTCCAAAGGAGAAGGCCCTCGGAATCCACGGGACGATAGTTGGCGTAGACTTCGACCTTTGTATCGCTGACGGATCCTGTATAAATGCCTGTCCAGTAAACGTATTTCAGTGGTATGATACACCTGGGCATCCTGCCAGTGAAAAGAAGGCTGATCCCGTCAACGAGCAGGCTTGTATATTCTGTATGGCATGTGTTAACGTATGCCCAGTCGCGGCCATAGACGTGAAACCTCCCTGACATAGTAAATTTTTTACGATTTACGAGGCTGTTTTCGGTCTTCTCCACGCTGAGTATTACAGATCAATTTCCCACCGAAGCACTTCCTTGGGCAAAAGGATGATCTCTTTCTAAAGATTAGAAAACCCTATCACGAACTGATGTCCCTGTGTGGCGCGAGGGTTCACGTAGTGGGTTGAATCCTTTTTCACATTAATAGAAATCTTTTTACATTGTTTTTTGTTGATAAAAGATGAACTGTCACTCGATGTGGGCTATGCCCAAAAGGGTGAGAGTGATCTGGGATGTGAGTCCCTTGCCGTTGGGCTCTAAGGAGTCCCATGACCCACCTACCGTTAAGGCTGGTGGGTGGTTGAGGGCTAAGTCCCTACACTCCATCATGAATGAAGATAAAATGATTGAAATGAAAGTGTAGGGACAAACGGTTAGAGATGCCTCTCGCCTGGAAGCTGTGCGTTGGGTTCATGTAGGTCCAGTCATTATAAGAAACGTTTAAAACTATCTGGATAGGTTATCCTACCCAGACATGCTTAAAGATCTTCTTTTCCCTCGAGGAGTGGCAGTGATAGCTGGGAGTAAGAAAGGTATCGAGCTAGCTAAGGTTGTGAACAGGTCTCTTGAGCATTCCTACTTTCTAGGGGAATATTCAGAGGAAGTTGTAAGGCAGGCGTTCAAGTGCTTTGATGGCGTAATTTTGATCATGTCATTTTCTGGAGCTGTGAGGGTAGTATGCAAGTACTCCACGAAAAAGGGAGAAGACCCAGCAGTCGTGGCCGTGGACTCGTCGGGAAAGTTCGCAATACCCGTTGTGAACTCCCATTGGGGAGGGAACGAATTGGCCAGCTTGGTCGCTAACTCCGTTGGTGGGAGTGCAATCCTGAACACCCAAGCAGAGGAGGTTGGAATAAGACCGTTAGAGCACTTGGCTAAATTACTATACGCTAAATTCGAGGACGTAGGGAAACTGGCTAAGGTCTACTCTCATGTATTAGATGGCGGAATCCTCTGTGCTGAGAACTTTGATCCTCCCAGTGGGTTTGACTACGTAGTGACTAGGGGAAACTGCAGCTTCACCGTGAAGTTAGGGAGGGGGTGTAAGGAAGACGAACTCTGTTTGATTCCTTATGAGCTCTTCGTGGGGGTTGGGCTCAAGGATGAGGCCCGGGACATAGAGGATAGGGTTCCCGGGATATTAGCCCAATACGGGGTACCGCTATCCAGAGTTAAGGGGATCGCGTCCATAAAGGAAAGAGCGAAGTCTGTGGCAGATAAGCTCAACCTACCCTTCAGGCTATTTTCTGTGGATGAGCTGAACTCTCTGGATCACGATTGTCTGTCACCGCCTTCGGATAAGCTCAGGGAAGAAGGGATAAGAGGCGTGGCGGAGGCCTCAGCGCTAATGATGGCTGGCAAAGGAGCTAGATTGCTGTTAAGGAAAGTTAAGGCACACGATCTCACAGTTGCGGTTGCAGGTGTTGTAGATGTGTAAAGTGTACGTTGTGGGAGTAGGTCCTGGAGATCCAGAGATGTTGACCATTAAGGGAGCTAGGATAATCTCCACCGCGGAAGTAGTGGTAGGGTGGTCAAGTGTAGTGGAGAGGTTCAGAGATATAGTGGGAAGAGAGGCGAAAATACGTATCTTGACGTACCGCAATCAGTTACAAGAACTCGATCGAGCTCTCCACGAAGGAAGTAAGATAGCCGTCCTAGATCACGGAGACCCTTCAGTCTCCGATTTCCAGTTCCTTGAAAGGATAAGGGAGGTGTCGACATCGCACGGCTGTGAAGTTGAGGTAGTTCCGGGGGTGTCCTCTATTAACTACGTCTTGGCCAGAGCTAACCTAGACCTCTCATCGGCCATCTTCGTCACTATGCACGTTAGGGCCGACGAGAGCGAGTTGTTTAAGGAATTAGTACACGTCCTGAGGTGTGGGAGGAGACTAGTAGTCCTTCCTCCACCAGACGAGAGGGGGGTATCCCGAGTGGCCTCGGTGTTGTTGGAACATGTAGGAGATAGAGAAGTAATCATCATGGAAAGGCTCAGCTACCCAGATGAAAAGGTAGTGAGGGGAAAGCTCTCCTCCTTCTTGAATTACGTCAATACGGATCTTGTGGCCATGGTGATATAGATGGACGCCATAATTGTAGTTACCCACGGCTCTAGAAGGCGCGAGTTCTTGGAGGACCTAGAAGCCATGGCTGAGTCACTTAGACGAGACATTAAGGGAGAGGTCATTCTAGCCCACAATGAGTTTTCGCCTCCGGATTGGAGGGACGTCGTCGGGAAGTTATCTGAGAGGGGCTTCACGAGAATAATTTTTGCCCTAGCCTTCTTGGGAAGGGGAAATCACGTCTTCAAGGACATTGCCGGTTCCCTGAACGTGGATGAGTTAGAGAAATGGACCAAAGTGAACATAGGCGGAAAGGAGATCGAGGTGTATTTCACGAGACCCTTGGCGGATTCGGTCCTGGTTCACATCTCCCTCAAATTAAGGGTGATGAGGGCATTGGGGCTGGGTGTTGAAGGTTACCTCAGCGATCCGGAGGAGATTGAGGAGAGGAGTATGGACATAGCGGAGGAACATGCAAGGAAAATTAGACCAGACCTGCACTATCCGCACTTGAGGATAGTGGCTAGAGCAGTCTATGCGACTGGGAATCCAGAGATAGCCATGCAGTACTATTCCAGTGACGAGGCGGTGAACGTAGCAGTCGAGGCATTGAGGGCTGGAATAACTGTGGTGACAGACGTCAGGATGGTAGCGTGTGGGCTTAGGTGGAAAAAAGTGGTCACTGCCGTTGAACAGTCTGGGATAGAAGAAGAGGTTAGACGGAACGGAGGTACGAAGACGGCGGCTGGGATCAGACTATCTTTAAAGGTGGGTGAACCTAGGGCCGTGATAGTGGGAAACGCCCCTACAGCCCTACTTGAAGTTCTGAAGTTGGTCTCACAAGGAAGAGAGATCCCCTTCGTCATTGCCTCCCCTCCAGGCTTCACCAATGCAATGGAGGCCAAAGAGTCGTTGGTGAAATCGGGACTGCCTTCCTTCGTAATAAGAGGTAGTTATGGGGGAAGTAACGTCGCCGCAGCCATCTTTAACGAACTGATCAGGTTGGCGGGTGATTGAATTGAAGGGCAAAATATACGTTCTAGGCCTAGGTCCTGGAGCTAAGGAAGCTAGGACTGAAGAGTTCGTGAGGGCCATCAGGGAGAGTCAGGTCGTAATAACCTACCGTACCTACGCTGAATTGATACGTGACCTCCTTCAGGGCAAAGAGGTCATAGTGGCCAACATGAAGGAGGAGTTACTGAGGGCGAAGCTGGCCATATTGGAGGCACTTGAGGGGAAGACCGTGTCCATAGTGAGCAGTGGGGATCCACAGGTCTTCGGTATGGCATCGCCGACCTTAGAGTTAGCCTGTTTGAGCGGTGCCGACGTGGAAGTGAGAGTAATTCCTGGTGTCACTGCAGCTTTGGCCGCTGCAGCGAGGATAGGGGCTCCTTTATCCCACGACTTCGCTGTGGTGAGTCTCAGCGATCTCTTGACTCCAAGGGAGGAGATAGTTGAGAAGGTGAGGAAGGCTGCGGAAGCAGACTTCGTCATAGCACTGTATAACCCCATAAATCCAATCCTCACGGCACAGGTCTTGGACGAGGTATCAAGGTATAGGAAGCCATCAACACCGCTCGGGATAGTCAGGGGAGTGTACAGGGATAGTGAGTGGAGTGTGGTGACTACCTTAGGTGAGTGGCGAAAGTATCAGGATCAGATCAACATGGTAACTACCCTGATAGTTGGTAATTCTAAATCTTACGTATGTAACGGTCTGATAATAACCCCCAGGGGGTATGATAATAAGTATGAGCTTGATAGACACGCTCAAGAGATTCGGGATCACCACGGGTCTAGCGGCAGCCGCTGCAGCCAAGGCATCGGCCCTAGTGTTGAGGGGTGAGAGAGTGAGTGCAGTAGTCGTACCGACGCCCATAGGCTTAAGGATAGAGATACCCGTGGAGAGGACGTGGCTATCTGAGGGATTCTCCTGCTCCTCCGTTAGGAAATTTTCAGGAGATAATCCTGATGTGCTTGACGGAGCCGAAATAGTGGCATGTGTGAAGGCCTCCCATGAGACTTCTGTAATAGGTGGAAAGGGGGTGGGAAAGGTGGAGGGTTCCTGGGTGAGAGGCACGAACGGTTACGCCATAAGCGAAGGCGCCCACAGGCTGATCTTGATGGCTTTGGAGGAGGTAGGAGGAAATTACACCGTGATAGTCGAGGTCCCAGGAGGAGAGGAGTTAGCTTCTAAGACCATGAATCCTAGCGTGGGAGTCACTGGTGGGATATCGATACTTGGCACCACAGGAGTCGAGTGGCCTGTGAGCGACGAGGAGTACACAGAGCACGTCAAGGCGGAGATATGTCAGGAAATCGCCACCTTCGGAAAAGTGGTGATTGCGCCGGGCAACGTCTCTTACGAATGGGCTAGGAGAACTTACGGTCACGCGGTTAAGGTAGGAGATAGGGTAGGCGATGCACTGGAGATCGCTAGGGAGAGAAACGCATCTTCACTGACCTTGGTCAGCCTACCGGGCAAACTCACCAAGTTGGCTGCAGGCATGCTCAACACCCATTCTAAGTATGGAGACTGTAGAGTTGACGTGTTGACCAGGATAAGCGTCCTCCTGAATATTCCTCTAGAGAAGGTGGCTAAGGTCGCCAGTTCCAGGAGCGTTGCAGAGTCGCTATATCACCTGGATAGAGATGAGGTCAGGTCTGTCATGCTAGAGGTATGCAGGAGGGTCCTCAAGGTCGTAAAGACCGTCTTTCCCGGTAAAGTCAAAGTAGTTGCTCTCAACGAAGCCGGCACCGAAGTGATAGCTGAGGTGGAAGATTGAGCTGGCCCTTCGTCACTTTCGGTATCCCAGACGAAGAGTTCCTAAGGGTAGAAGACGTTCCCATGACCAAGGAGGAAATAAGGGTGCTTGTCATCTCCAAGCTGAGGTTAAGGAGAGGAAACAGGGTAATGGACGTGGGTTGTGGTACAGGTTCTGTGGCTGTGGAGATGGCTCTAGCTGTGGGTCCAGAGGGAAGAGTATACGCTGTGGATAGGGACCCTAAGGCGGTGGAACTCACCACCAGGAACCTGGAGAGATTTGGGGTGACTGACAGGGTTCAGGTGATCTCTGGAGACGCCCTCGAAGTGCTCAAAGGCTTCAACGAGGAACTAGATGGGGCCTTCATAGGAGGGGGCTCCGATGAACTCGAGGAGATAATACGTTCCTTGGACAAGATGCTCAGGAGGGGGGCTAGGATTGTGGGAGACGCCATTCAACTCGAGACCGCCAACAAATTGGTGAAGTCCCTCGAGTCCTTGGGCTATAAAGTGGAAGTGGAATTGATTTCCATCAGCAAGGGAAGAAGAACCAGCACAGGGTACGCCATGATAGCTAGAAATCCTATCTTTATTATAGTTGGTGAGAAGAAATGAAGGTCTACGCTGTCGGAGTGGGACCTGGAGATCCAGAACTCGTGACCGTGAAGGCCGCCAAGTTACTCTCTGAAGCAGGCGTTGTGGTGGTTCCCTTCTCCTCAAACAAGGTAGCGAGTTTGGCGGAGAGGGTGATCTCCCCTTACGTGAGGGGAAAGATCGTCAGGGTTAAGTTGCCCATGAGGAGGGAGGTTGAGGAAGAAGAACTGAACACCATAGCCAACAGCCTCTGTTCGGAGCTGAAGGACTTCAAGGAGGCAGTTTACGTGACCTTAGGAGATCCGACGTTGTATAGTACCGTGTTCAGGCTCATTGATAGGATGCCCTGCGTGGAGGAGAAGGAACTGGTGCCCGGAGTGACCAGTTTTACAGCCTGTGCCAGTAGGGCGAGCATGAGCTTAGCTTTAGGAGGAGACGCCGTGGCAGTGGTTCCCGCTGACAGGAGAGACGTCCTGTCAAAAGCCGTCGGCGTGTTTGAAACCATAGTGATCATGAAGGGTAGTATGGGACTGAGGGAGTCCATGAGGCTTTTGGAGGGATATGACGTGATCTACGCCAGGAGGTGTTTCATGGACGAGGAGACTCTCGGAAAGGAGATAGTAGAGGAGGACTACTTCTCCATGTTAATAGCTAGGGTGAGGAAGGATGCAAAGAGGTAGAGTCGTTTTCGTGGGCGCAGGACCTGGAGATCCAGAACTCATTACAGTGAGAGGGAGGAACTACCTTGAAGACGCTGACGTAGTGATATATGCAGGCTCTCTAGTGAACCCTGATATAGTGAGGAGGTGGGCCAGGAAAGACGCAGAGGTCGTTGACAGCGCAAGTCTGACGTTAGAGGAAATAACGGAGCTCATGATTAGGAGGGCAAAGGAGGGAAAACTGGTCGTGAGACTTAAGTCAGGAGACTTCTCCATATACGGGGCTCTCATGGAGGAGATCTGGGCACTCCAAGACGCCGAGGTGCCGTACGAGTTAGTTCCAGGAATAACTGCTGCCCTTTCAGCAGCGAGTGTTGCGGGAATAGAGTTAACCCTACCCAAGGTATCCCAGACCCTGATCATAACTCGGGGCTCCGCTAGGGTTCAAATGGAAGGCAGTATAAGGGATTACGCGCCCTTCGTGAATAGGGGAGCTAGCTTAGCCATCTACACTGGAGTCCACATCGTGGACAAAGTTGTCAGGGAACTCAAGGAAGGAGGAGTCACTGACGATACTCCAGTGGTTGTGGTGTATAAGGCAGGTTGGCCAGATCAGAAAATAGTAAGAACCACGGTAGATCAGCTGGTCTCTAGAGTTAAAGAGGAAAAGATATTCAAGGACGCAGTGATAATCGTGGGTAAAGTAGCGAATCCCGAGAGATATAGGGACGAAGTTAGGTCCAGCGTTTATGACCCAAGTCATGCCCACTCCTTTAGGCCCAAGAGGAGAGAGGAGTGAGGGCCTAAGCGTCCTGGGCTGAATCCTTTTTCACGTTGATAGAAATCTTTATTATATTTGTTTATAATAAAATAAATTTTTGTTGATAAAGGATGATCTCTCACTCGATGTGGGCTATGCCCAAAAGGGTGGGAGTGATTGCAGAGATGTGAGCCCCGTGCCGTTGGGCTCTAAGGAGTCCCATGACCCACCTAC
>Ga0081529_128286_pt1 | contig 104380 bp, 113 predicted proteins | sample EchGeymetagenome_FD_71012 | JGI IMG/M metagenome (GOLD analysis project Ga0081529, IMG submission 71012) | Ferrous microbial mat and aquatic microbial communities from Echinus Geyser, Yellowstone National Park, USA - transect B T=78-80 C v2... ...
ACACCGGGAACACTCTTTCGACGTGTTTTTCGGCTCAACATAGGTTATGGGAATACCATTTAATTTCGCCTTGTATTCAATGAATTTCTGAAGCTGGTAGAAGGACCATGAATTCAGATTACAGTTGAATGATCTGGTGTGCTTCCTATTGTTCCTTATACCATCAAGTTTTTCGAGCTTTATTCCTGCGTTATGTTGTATCGCTATATCAACAATCTTCCTTGATACCTTATGGTTCAAATTTAGATAATTAAAAGAAATAGTTAGTTTTTCTATTCAATTAATCAATAAATATTCAAGAATTTATCATGCCAATTAAGGATGCTATGGCTTATAATGACTACAGGTAAGTGCAATCTGAAGTGCAAGTACTGCGGCGGATCATTTGATGGAAAGACTGTCCCCTATGAAGAGAAATATGAGATATCAGACCTCAAAAGACTAATTGAAAATGACCCTGATCCCACCATAATATTTTATGGAGGAGAACCCCTTGTAAATTATAGATACATAATGGATGTGATGGATAAAATAGAATTTGCGAGATTCGGTATTCAAACCAACGGAATTCTATTCAAATTATTGCCTGAAAGGTACTGGCGTAGAATGAATGTGGTGCTTTTCTCTATAGATGGCAGAGAGCATATTACAGATGGTATGAGGGGTAAGGGAGTATACAAGAGGGTATTAGAAGCATCAAAATACGTTAAAAATTTAGGGATCGAGACAATAGCAAGAATGACGGTAACAGAGAAGACTGACATATATGAGGATGTCATGCATCTAATAGGTGAAGGATCTTTTGAGAAGGTTCATTGGCAATTGAATGTTGTTTGGACAGAGAAATGGAATTTCAGTGAGTGGGGAAGATTGTCCTACATTCCAGGAATACAAAGACTCATGGATTATTTTATGGAAAATTTGGAGAGAGGGAGGATCTTAAAAATAATACCTTTCCTGGGAGTAATTTCTTTACATTATTTCCCAAAACTTAGGGGTGCGGCGTGCGGGGCCGGATATTCAAGCGTAACCGTATCTACAGATGGTAGAATATTATCATGTCCAATTGCAGTGAATGAAGATTGGTCAGAATTAGGTCATATAAATAAAGGATTTAGGCTAATATACGATGATTACCCTGAAGAATGCAAGGGTTGTAGCTACCTTAAATATTGTGGAGGCAGATGTCTCTATGCCAATAAAGAAAGATATTGGGGGGATGAAGGATGGAGGGAAATTGATCAGTTAACTAAAGAGTATCTTGGAATTGTTTTAGGTAAAATTGGAAGAATTAATGAATTAATTTCTTCCAACATCATAAGGATGGATGATTTGAAATATGATCCAGTGAGAGATTCGACAGAAATAATTCCATGATTATTATCTCATTGTAATATAGGTTTATTTTATATAGTTAATAAACAAAAATTATTTTAATCACCATTAAATCCATAATCATGAGATTCGTAATACATGAAAAAACTGGTCCTTATAGGATAAAAATTGGAGATGTTCCAGGTGCAGATAAAATTGATAGCACTTCTAAATTATTAGACTATGAAATACATATATGCGCCTGTGGTCTCTCACAGAACAAGCCATTTTGCGATGGTTCACATAGAATAACTAGGGATGAAGAACCAGGTAAAGTTTATGTTTATACAGAAAATAAAGAGAGAGTTAAGGCAGGCCACTTCTATAAAGAACAGGAAAAGGTGTAAGGACCTAGAGTGAGTTTTCATATATTTGAAGGGATTGAAACATACGATGGTGCGGGAGTCAAATTAAAAAGAATTTTTGGAACTCCCGCATATTATAATATTACTGATCCATTCCTATTACTGGATTATTTTGGATCAAACAAACCTTCCGATTACCAGGCTGGGTTTCCATGGCATCCCCATAGGGGTATACAGACTATTACTTATGTAATAAAGGGAAGGGTAGACCATGAGGATTCGCTAGGTTATCGAGGCACCATAAGGTCAGGAGAAATTCAATGGATGAATGCAGGTAGCGGAATATTCCATCAAGAGATGCCAATGGGTGATTTAAAAACAAAGGAATTATGGGGATTTCAATTGTGGATAAATCTTCCAAGGGCAAACAAAATGTCCAAGCCATCCTATAGAAGCATTAATTCTTCTAATGTTAGAACTATTGAAAATGAAAAAATGCTGGCAAAAATAATTTCCGGAAATATAATGGATTCGGATAACGGAGCATTAGAATTTGATCCAGGGATAACTTATGTGGACATAGAAATGAAATCAGATAAAATCACGCTTAAAAATAGAATTGGTTATAATTCATTAATAATTCCACTTTATGGAAAAATAAATTTCAAAGGGTTTGAAATAAATCAATTCAATGTTCTTTGCGTAAGCGATGATTATTCTGATATTGAAATTATGTCTACTAATAAATCAAGATTCCTTTTCATCTCAGGGGAAAGGATAAATGAGGAAATAGCATGGTACGGACCTATAGTAATGAATAATTGGTCTGAGATAGAGCAGTCTTTGCTGGATTTGAAAAACGGTAATTTTATCAGGGATAAATCACCAATTTTTATTGAATGAAAAAGTAATAAATTCAACGATTTGAATTGAAACTGATCATGATATTTATTAATTCAAACACAACCAATATGCTATAGAATATACTGACCAACCCATACTGAGAATCGATTTTGGACATTTCATTAAATGCCAATATCCCAGCTGAGAAGATAATTAAAATAACAATGGAAAAATCATATTCATTTTTTATTGAATTTCTGTTACTGATTTCATATAGGGTTATCACCATGCCCATGGATATTGACAACATTAAGGCCATGGCAATGGCTAGAATATTCAATAATTGTGAGCCGTTATTTTGTAAGATCAGATAGGTCAAGTAAAGTACAGTAATAAATAGAAAAGACAGGGAAAGGGTTAATTGGATATGTTGAAATTTGTTTTTATCCCTTTTGAATATTATAAGATTTGTTATATTTAAATTATCATTAGAGCTGTCAATAGCCACGGTTAATATAACAAATACTAGTATTTAAGTTTGTCTGACCTTCGTCAGACAGATTATCCTCTATTCAGGGTAGCGGTCATGCAGTGTGCCCCACCATAACCTCCTGTAAGTTCTGAAAGTTTTGCCTCTATTACCTCTATGCCAAAATCAATTAATTCCTTTCTATGAGGGAAGATCCCTTCCTCTCCTGCCTTTCTGAACTCTTCCTGAACTATCTGTAAGGTTTTTGGATCAAATATTTTCTCATTTATCAATCTCCTGAGTACTGTTGGGGTGTTTACTGCAATTATTCTGGAATCTCTTACTGTTAGGAAATTTGACGCATATGAGAGCTGTTCAGCAGGGTTCAAATCAATTATATTGAAACCTTTAGCTTTTAAATATTCTTCTAGAGTCATGGCTTGCGAAAATTCATATTCCCCTTTTGAAACTCTACCGTAAAGATGCAGTTTAGATTTCTTGGCCAGTATCTTAGAGGTTACGGCTATTCCATCAGCGGGCAAATTGAAATATGTATCAAGATGCATATTTATCATGTAATCGTTTCCCATGAAATCATAAATTTGATTTTCCACCACTCCAACCTCATCGAATTCCAATTTTCCAGAAGACATGGCCTGAAGGGCACCATCCATATTTGTCCTGTTACCAATACCGATTAATGCAAATTCTCCCGCAGGCATGAAATCCCCACCTTCAAAATATCCAGAACCTGTCACTTTAAACGGGTTATGATAATTCAAAACGTGCCTAAAAGTAAATTCAGTAATCTCCGGTTCTTTGCTCCTTTGCTGCCTCTTCATGTTTCCCACTATTAGTCCATTATCAGCAACTGCCTGTTGATCCCTCATGAAGTATAGGTTAGCTAGTGGTATGTTTGAGTAAACTGTTGGATATTCTGAATTGTTTTGCAAGTCATTCTTAAGATTTATGGATGGCTCCAATATTAGGTAGTCTATCAGCGTCTTGCTGTCGATCTTCTCTATGTTCAATATTAATTCTTCCTTTGCTTTCTGCACCTCCTCTTTTGTTCCATAAAAATTTACTAATGACAGAACTTTCTCTTCAAGCTTCTTCCTAAATTCATTCGATGAATCCGCTTTTTTAATCAGTTCATTTTCAAGCAGAAGGACATTGACACCATTATCCTTCAGAATCTTCTCAAGACTTTCATGTTCCCTTATGGCATCCCTGAAACTGAATACTCTCTCAAAAAGGAAAGGTTTTGGTGCAAGCATAGCGTATTCAATTTCAATTGAAGGCCTATGCATCATCACATCTTTTAGGGGTTCCCATTCCGCTCGAGATCGCATCAATTCCTTATTATCTCTTTATATTAAAGGGGATTGATTCTTAAGAGTTCCGTCAAGTTAGCTAATACATTGTAAAACCTATTTAATAGGGTTGTATATTACCTTAATAAGTGATTGTTACTTCAATTGCGTCTGGAAGTTCAGGTAATGCGACGGTAGTTTGCGGGGAGAGAGGTTGTATAATAATAGATAATGGTATATCATTTTCCAGGTTAACCAATTTACTTACCATTAAAAATATTTCATTGGAAAAGGTTAATGCCCTCCTGGTAACCCATGGACATTCTGACCATGCTTCCGGAATACCTGTTTTCAAAAAATATACTAGAATAAAAGTTTACGGTACCTATGAAACATCAGATATCTATGTCCAAGAAAGGGGAGGGTATGGGGAATACCAAGAGATGGGTGTTCCCATAGATGTCTTCCTTGACGAAAAGGACGATTTAGAGATATCAGGATTACAGGTTAGGGCAGTTAGGGTATCACACGATGCCAGGCATCCTGTCGCCTATTTTATTCAGGAGGGAAATTCAAAATTCGGGGTGATTACTGACCTTGGGGATTCAGATATTCTGCTTGAAAGGGAAATTAGGGAATCAAAACTTGTATTCATAGAGGCTAACCATGATGTTAATTTGTTGCTTAATGGAAAATATCCCGAGTATCTAAAAAAGAGAATAAGAAACCCAAGAGGACATTTGAGCAATTGGAAAACAGGTATGATACTTTCCAGGACAATTGACGAGGGCATGAACATTGCACTTGCACATCTATCCAAAGTGAACAATACTCCGCAGCTTGCTGTACAGACTGTTTATGGTATTTTGAGGGAAGGAGGGTTTAAATTGGATAAATTAAGGGCACTGGCACCTTTCAATGACCCTATGGTGTATCTGATATGAAATTCAATTTAAGTTTCGCAGAAGTTAAGGGAATAGCAGAGTTCATTAGAAAATATAAGGATGGTTACATAGCCAAAGGTTACATCGGAAGCAATTCAATTTCAATAAAAATGAGAAAAAGTGGTCTAGATTCTTATTATTTACATTTCTATCTTCCAGATGTATTATTTTTATCAAGGGAAAACAGGATATCTGATGGTAAAAATATTAATTTATTGGAGGATTTCAAAATTATTGATGTTCTGGACCCTGGCACTGACAGATGGATAGAAATAAAAGGATCGAGGTATTCAATTTCTATAGAACTCATGGGTGGAGGAAATTTTGTAATCTATGACGACGATAAAATATTTTTTAAAATAAAGGAACTGAAAAGAAAGTCAGTATATGATGGAAAATTTACCAGGCCTGAAATTATAGATTTCCTGAATAAAGATTTCAACTGGGAGGAATTGATAAAAAAATCCACCGGGGATCCAGTAAGAACCTTGGCTTCCAAAATAGGTCTGTCCAAATATGCAGAAGAAGCACTATGTTATTTAGGAGCTGAAATAAAAGATAATAAAGACCTGATCAAACATATTCAGAAGCTCAAGGAATTTGCTGATTACATAGTGCAAGAATCTAGAAAAATGATGATTTACATATACGGTGAAAAATATCTAGTAACGAAATCTTATTGTTCAAATGAGGATGCACAGCCTAAGCCCATATGGGAAGCTTTAGAGGAAATTTATGATTATTTTGCAGCATCCGAATCAGATAAATATCTTGCCATAAAGAGGGATATGGAAAGGCTTGAAAAAGAAGCTGAAAATCTCAGAGAAATTGGAAATACTATTATGCAGCATTTCAGCGAAATACAGGAATTATTGGAAAAAGCAAAGATAGGTGAAATAAGGCATGGGGTTGAATTCGAAAAGAGAAAGGTTAAAACAGAAATTGATGGGAAAGAGATTGAATTGGACATGGACAAATCAGTGGGGGAAAATGCAAACAGTTATTACGATGCATCTAAGAAAATAAAATCGAAGCTTGATAAGATAGATGTTGAAGAATTCAAGCAAAAGCCTAAAAAACAGAAGAAAAAATTAACACAGAGGATATATCAGAATTACAGGTGGTTCATAACATCTGAAGGTAACCTCGTTTTGGCAGGAAAGGATGCTGAAAGCAATGATTCTGTGGTTAAGAAGTATCTTGATGAGAAGGATATTTATTTGCATGCAGATATACATGGTGCACCTTCTGTAGTCTTAAAAAACATAAATGGAATTACTGAAATAAGCATTAATGAAGCGGCACAGTTTGCTTGGTGCATGAGTAAGGCCTGGAATGCAGGCTTCGGCAATGGATCAGTTTTCTATGTCACAAAGAGCCAGGTAAGCAAGACGCCTGAATCTGGGGAATACGTACCTAAAGGTGCGTGGATCATAAGGGGGAAGAAAAATTACATTACTCATCTTGAATTGAGGCTTGGTATCGGATTCCAGAAATACCAGAACAGGGAGTATGTGGTTTCAGCACCAATATCAGCATTGAAACCTCCATTTGCAGTTATAATACCTGGTGAACAGGCAGATTTGGTGGAAAAGGTCTCGGATTTTCTAAATGTTGAAAAGGAGCTGATATACCCCGTATTACCTCCAGGTAAATCCATGATAGAGAAATTTATGGAAGGATCAAACCCTTCTGAGGAAGATTATGAAGGGAATAGCGGTCAAGAAAGGCAAGAGAGCTACAATGCTCCAGAGCAGGAATGGAAAGTTCAGAAATTTGAAAAGGAGTGATTCATAAAATAAAGGTGCTATGGGTGAAAATAAGCTGTTTAAAAGGGAGTAACCCCCAAAGTACTCCCCCCTTCTATCTGGTGGTGAAATTTTAGATATCAAGGTCAATGTTGACGGTGAGATTACATTCTCACCTATGGTTAATACTGCAATATCTAAAAGAAGTATGAAATAATTCTTTGTTAGTCCTATAACAAAGAATGTAATTGAATAAATTATAAGCCCAATTGCTATCTTTTCTCCATCTGTAAATCCCTTGAAAATTCTATTTGTAGGTATCTGGAAAACTGAAACCACAATTCCATTGGTTGCAAATAGCAGTCCCACTAGGAAAGAGTTAATTCCATACCCTTTGGACAAGAACTGTGCAAGTATGTAACCCCATGCACCAAGTGAAAAGAAAGATAGGGATACAAGAATTGCAGTGAAAATAAACTTTTTATCATCTTTTGGAAATGATATTAAGGGTTTTTCAGAATTCTGCAGGTGCTGTGCCAGCGTCTCTTTAATATTTATATAATAAATAATGAAGGTAATTATTTCAGCTAGCATGGGTATAACGGGAAGGTAATCGTAATTAATTGCAATGCTGAGCCCAGCCAAAGTAGGACCCAGTGAAAATCCAATGTTTGCCGCTATCCTAATGTAAGAGAATGAATCCAGCCTTTCAGATTCATGAGTTACATCCGATATGATTACGTTATCAACAGTGGCTTGAAGACTTGCCAAGGGTCCTAAGGCAATGAAAGGTATTTCCAGGAAAGCAATGCTGAGTGAATAACGTATCGCAAAGAACAGAAATAGGAAGATGAAGAAATTAAAAAAGGGTATAAGGAGAGCAAGCCTTCTTCTTCCATATTTGTCAATGAGATTTCCGCCAAACAGGTTTATAAAAGGTTCAATTAACGATGGAATTACAAATCCCAATACTATATAGATATAAGGGTTGCTAAATCTCAGAAGCATATAAACTGGAAGGAATATCCATACGCCCGATCTACCCATGACTCTGAATAGCTCTGCCACCGAGATCGACTTTATAATTCTATTTTTCAACGCAACGCTGTCCAGAGTCATGGAATAAACATATTGCGAGTCGTATAATAAAGGTTTTTGAAAAGCCTATAAAACTTAATTATTATCATAACATAAGGAATAGGTTATGAGATCTATTTACGTTGAAAACTTAAAATGGAGGTATCCCACTTTAACCTCAAGGCAAGAAGATTATATAATAAAGGGTGTGAATTTAAAGATAAACGAAGGTGAATTTTTTGGTCTAACCGGGCCTAACGGTTCAGGAAAATCAACGCTTTTATTGACATTATCAGGTAAAATTCCAAGTGAAATCAATATCCCAAAGGGGAAGGAAAGAGAATATTTCAGCGGGATTATCTACATAGGAAATGAAATACTTTCAAGATTAAATGATACGGGGTTAGAGGTAAATAAAGATTTAATGGAAAAAATAGGTTTCATGGGTAGTGAGGAACCGCAAATTCAAGGTGGGACAAGATTAATTGAATATGTTTCATCAAAATATAAAAATATGGAACCTCAGAAATTTGAGGATTTTTTGAATAGGGAATTTAGAGAGTTTTACAACTCACTGGATAAAGAAATTTACGATTTACCCTTATGGAAAGTCAAGGCTTTGGTTATTTTATCTATGATATGGTCTGGAAAGGAAGTGATACTGTTAGACGATCCAACTTCAGGTTTAGATCCTGCAGGTAGAATTGAGTTTTCCAATTTTTTGAAGAGAATCAGGGCCAGGAGATCAATCATAGCGGTTATTTCATCACATGAAGTGGATTTCCTGAAAGAGGTAACTGATCGAATTGCTATACTGGAGAACGGTTTATTAAAATCCATTCACAACAGTCATGAACTCGAATCTACAAATCAATTGGGAGAAATTAAGGAAATTAGGGAGATCCTATCCACTGGAAAGCTTCCATCAGATTTCTATGGTATAAGGGGTTTTAAAGTTGAGAGAGACAGCAACGTGAAAGGAGAAGTTTTATTGACTGTTTCAGACCTTTCATTTTCATACGATGGTGAACACAAGGTCTTAGATGGTTTAAGCCTAGAAATAAGGAAGGGCGAATTCATTGCCCTTGTGGGTCCAAACGGCTCAGGAAAAACAACGTTTTCTAGAATACTGGCAGGTGAATTGGAAGGATGGAGCGGATGGATTCAAATAAAAAATGGGTTTAAATATAAAGGAAAACTTAAAAGAATGCCTGATTTCATTGCATATGCATCTCAATTACCTGAAAATATACCTCAGGATTATACTGTATGGAATATTTTGAAGGAAGAAATAAGGGAATTGAGCTTACCGGAAGATGAGGAGAAAAAATTGATTGAAGGCACTCTAGAAAGGGTGAGTCTTGCAGGGAAAAGTAATAACAAGATAGCTACATTGAGCAGGGGAGAGTCAAGAAGGTTGGCACTTGCTCTTTCAATAATAATGAACCCATCCATATTAATAGTGGATGAACCAACATTGGGACAGGACTTCCAAAGGGCCAGGGAAATAATGGATCTATTGTCGGATCTATACAATGGCGGTGTAACCGTGGTTGTAATAACTCACGATATGGGAATAGTTGCTGAATATACTAGACGTGTCCTGGTTTTAAACAATGGTACTAAGATATTTGATGGAACCCCGGAAGAATTGTTTGAAAACGAGGACCTGATAAATAAATCATCGTTGGTATTGCCAAATACAGTTGTTTTATCAAAGAGATTGAAGGAAAGCGGAATAACTGAGAACCTACTTTTAAGTGCGAGGGAATGGATACAATTCTTCAATTTTGAAAAACAGAGAAGGAGATACGAGGCTCTGAAATTCCACGAGTTAAAAGAGTACGCCAGGAAAATGGCAAAGGAGATAATTAAAAAATATGGCAAGCCAGATGCCATAATTTACATAGAGAGAGGAGGTATGGTTATAGGAAGACTTTTAAGCGACTTTCTTACTGTTAAGCAGGTTTATTCCATAAAGGCTAGTTATTACACAGATGATGGCGTTCCCATGCCCTCTGTAAATATTGGAAAATTTGAATACGAATTGCGAGGTAACGAGGGTTATATTTTACTGGTTGATGACATAGCTGATACCGGAAAAACCATTGAAGCAGTACTTAATCAATTAAGGGATAAAATAGAGAAAAAAATAGTTGTAGCAACAGTAATTTACAAACCTCAATCTATTATAAAACCGGATGTGTATGCTTACACCGTCCCCAATGATACATGGGTTGTATTTGATTATGAAGAGACTGAAACCCTGAACAGCTTTTTAAGGAAGGGTAACAGAGAAGGAATAACATTTATGAAAAATAATTTTGGTGTTCCATGATTTACCCAATCCTTGGAATTACGTTTAATATAAATAAGAGTTAGGGATTTTTAGATCATGCCGAAATTAGAAGGAATTATAACACCAACTTTAACGCCCATATCAAACGATAATCTAGATTACGAGGCAGTGGATTCACTTATTGAATTTTTATCTGAAGCAGGAGTGAACGGTATCTTACCTATGGGAACTACTGGAGCATTTGCCATTACTTCAGTGGAGTTCCAAGTAAAGATTTTGGAATATTATATGGAAAAAAAGAAAGAAAACATGTTCTTCTTGGCTGGTGTGGGGAGGAATTCTCTGGAGGAAACTATAACAATGGCCGAATACGCCAAGGAACTCGGCTCAGATGCTGTATCTGTTGTAACGCCGTATTATCATAGAATGGACCAGGAATCAATTTACAATTATTATGATAACATACTATCAAAAATTGACATACCTGTGGTAATATATAATATACCTCAGAATACCAACAATAACATATCTGCAGATACGGTAAGGAAGTTGAGGTCACAGTACAGCCATCTTATTGGAATAAAGGATAGCAGTGGAAATTTTTCATCATTCAGCGAATACATTTACCTTACTGATAAAGAATTTAGCGTTCTCCAGGGGCAGGACGATCTTTTGCTCCCATCATTATTGGCTGGTGCGAAAGGCGGCATATGCGGAACTTCCAACTTTAGCAATTTATCTACGCTGGTTTACAAATATTTCAAAGAAGGGAATATTGAGGAAGCAAAGAATATACAGACAAAACTTTCCAAGATGAAAAACGCCCTTTCAAAGTATCCATTCCCACAAGCGTATATGGCAATCTTTGCGGAAAGGATTTACAAGAAAGATACATCGCCCATATTCCCATTAAGAAAATTAAGGGAAGAGGAGAAAAGAAGCTTAATGGCTGAAATTGGAGAGTACCTCTTATAAAAACAAAAAATAATTCTATTATTATCCTATTTTGACTCATGAAAACCAATTATGGAGATTTTGATAGGGTAGAAGACCTCTCTCAGATGAACTGTGGTGACCCTGCCTTATACATAAAAGGAGCCATAAGGCTAGCCGGAAGGGAGCTTAAACCTGATCAAAAGGTTCTCATAATAGTCCCAGAAGCAAAATGGAACCTCGATGATACCATGTTAGATGAACTTGCCAGGAAGAATGGTTTTGAATATGAGAAGGATCATCACAATGGCAATATTTTACTGAAATTGAGGAAGATTTAAATGAAATGCTACGTTCTTATGCTATCATTCAATCCAAGGGATAGATCCAATATTTGTGTCCTTGAGGATAGAATTGTTGATGCGGTAGAAGCAATGATTCAGATAGATCCTGAAGATAAATGGATGATGGAAGAAATGATTTCAAAATTCGCAAGGAATGACCCGATTACTGAAAACGACAAAACGGTAGGATATGTCCTTTTATCTTTTGTGGACAAAACAGCAGAAATAGAAACTACAGAATTGGCTGATTGCAGCAAGGCTAAGGAACTGAGGAAAATAATCGAGGAGAACGGATTCAAGATAATTTCATCTTAATATATCCAGAAGTTCCCTGAAATTATTTATTTTATAATCGTATGTAATTCCTTCATCTAGAGACCCCAGGCCAAAAGAGGCCCATATTCTCTTTACACCGGCCCTTGCAGCGGCATCCATATCTTCTTTTCTATCCCCAACATAATAAACTATCTCAGGATTACCTGAATTTTCAGCGATAATACTCAGTGCCTCAGATTTATCTGTCATTTTGAAAGGGAAATCCCCGCAATAGATATGATTGAAATTTATACCGGGGAAAAATCTATCCAGAAGGATTTTTGTTAATTTGTAATATTTAAATGTAACAATCCCCAATGAATTTTCATGCAAATCTTTTAATACCTCATAACTTCCATCAACTGGAGTAGTATCAATGTGAAAAGTTTCTTCATAACATCTCTTGTAATCATCTATGATTAAAGGTATCATTTTTTCATCTATTTTATTCAGCCTTAATATGTCTTCAAGCTTTTTTACACCTATGTTTTCTCTAATGTATGAAATCTCATAACCATATTTTCTGGAAGATTCTCTAAGGCACCTTACGATAGATGCATCTGAATTCAGCAAGGTTCCATCGACGTCAAAAATAATATATTTCATGACATAATATCACAAGGAGTTTTATAAAAATGACGCTCAATTAGTTTTATTCTTACCGATAGTATTATTAAGTATATTTTAATAACCTTGTGGTGAAAATATGCCATTACTCAAAGAAAAGGATAGAAAATTCCTAAAGGATGAGTTCGAGAAAAATTTAAAGAATGAAGTTAAGCTAGTAATTTTCACATCGGATGAAGATTGCCAATATTGCACCCAAACAGTTCAGATTGCTCAAGAGTTAAGTGAACTCAGCAACCTAATAAAGGTTGAAATACATAAAGTTGGGGATGAACTTTCTAAGAAGTGGGGAATTGATAAGGCTCCAGTGACAGTCGTAACTACAAATGATGAAAATGCAAATCCAAGGATAAAGTACATAGGAATACCCATGGGTTATGAATTCTCCTCCCTGGTAGAGGATATCAGGAGAGTATCAAGAAAGGATCCAGAACTAGATGATGAGGTAAAACAGAAACTCATGCAAATCGATGAGCCAATAACCATCAGGGTTTTTGTCACTCCAACCTGCCCATATTGCCCAAGGGCCGTTGGCGTAGCACATAAATTTGCCATAGCAAATAGCAATATAACAGGTGATATGGTTGAGTCAATAGAGTTTCCAGAATGGGCTGATCAATGGGGTGTTTCTTCGGTCCCCCACATCGTGGTAAATGATGATGTACAATTTGTAGGAGCATACCCCGAGGATCAATTCATAGATTACGTCTTGGAAGCTTATAACCACAAGATTAATGGGAAATCAAAAAATTAATAATGGAATTAACCATAGCGGTTGGGGGGCCGTAGCTCAGCCTGGTAGAGCGCCTGGCTCATAACCAGGTGGTCGTCGGTTCGAACCCGACCGGCCCCATGTTTTTTGCTTTTTTGTAACATGATAGTATGAGAACGAAAGTTCAGGAATATATAATCGTACAATATAGTTCAATGCAACGACTTTTTTTTCAATTCATTAATTGTTATTAATATAATTATTAAGCAGTTGTAATTCAGAATTTCATAGATTATTATAGAAATAAAGATAGAAGTTGCAATTATATAATTCCTGGTTTTGAATTTATAGAAACAAGTATAACCAGGGAAATTACCATTCATGAGAAAAGAAAAATAAATCGATAAAGTTACGATTATTAAGAATTATATTTATATAAAATTATTCAATAAATTTAAATCATTAAAAACTAATAAAAATGAGGTTGTTGAATTCTTTCCTTGTTAGAAAAACTAGTCAATATAGGGGCAATTCTAGCTAGGAGCTAAATTGATTTAACTTTCGATAATTTTAAAGACAAGAATATTAAATTATTCTTAATGTGGATTATGACTTGATAATATATGGTACTTGATCGTCCAAAACCTCATTTGAATTATACTGGGCCTTATATTCTTTTAAATAGCTCGAGAGTTCCCCGTCTCAAATTTTTAATTATTACAGTATGAGTGTAAGGAAAGATTATAGCCAACACAAATGGAATTGAAATTAATATAAATATAGGATCAAAATTTAGAAATGTGGATGGGAGTTGGTCTGAATCGCTTAAACCATTTTCACAATCACTTGCTGCTGTAGGTCCAATGTTAAATGTAGTGGGTCTATTCTCAGTAATTGCAGGTTTAGTGGGAGGATATCTAATTTATGCTGTAATTTTGGCATTTATAATTACGATTTTAAATATTTATGTGCCATTTAGGGCTTCAAAACAGATTACTACAAATGGAGGATATTATACTTTAGCTGGGATATATCTGGGTAAAAAAGCTGGCATATTCACCTCAATTGTATACCTTATTTACGGGATCTCGGCTTTTCCTTCCATAACATTGTTCCAATTTACTTTACTGAACTTTGTCCTGAATAGTTTAACATCATTATATATAACTATTTTTATCATGATAATAACAGTTCTTATCATCATCAGGGGATTTGATCTAACTATCAATTATCTCAAATATCTTACTTTCTTAGAAATAACATTCATTCTTATTTTGGATTCATTAATGTGCCTTAGGGGTAATGCCACTGTCCCTTCAATAACAATAGCACCAATGAATGCATGGGGATTCTGGGTTGCTTTGTTATTCTCCCTATTGATGTTTGCCGGGCTCGGCTCATCACTGTTCATCTCGGAGAATACAAATAGTGGCAAGAGGAATGTACCAAAGGGAATTTTAAATGCGTATGCTTTATCTGGAATTTTAATGGTATTTTCAGCGTATTCCATTGTTAAGTTTCTTGGAAACAATATTAGCAGTTATGCTTCGAATCCATATGTTATTTTAAATATTATTGGAATGAATTTTGGATCTATGGTTTTCTATTTGGTTATCCTCTTTTCCCTATTGAGCTCAGTAAATTTAAGTTTAGCCTATCTTAATGCATGGAGAAATGCCATTGATAAAATGGGGAAAGACAAAATTTTAATAAGATTCGGGAGCAGAGATGCAATTCTTCTTGCGTTATTAATGACTCTTTTAATTTTATTTATCTCGTTTAGATTTAATGAAGGTTTCGTCGGATTTGTCATGGTGACTGGTCTAGTTTCACTGTTCTATTTGACAGTTCATATCATCTCCAATGTTTCTTATTTCAAGCAAGTGTTAATTGAGATGAACAAATATGGAATTTCAATAATTGTTGCCTCAACAATCTTACTCTTCGCAACTGTAGTAATCACAATTTATGGGGACATCTCGAATATGATAATGGAATCCTACTTGTACTTATCATTGCTGTCCCTAGGATTCATTAGTGTGGTTATATATAGTATAAAGGGGAATGCAGAGTCAGTTGAAATTCAATATTATTGAATTTTCCCTAAAGAACTAATCTCACCAAAATCAAAATAGAATAAAGTTTTAAGCTCATTTCATATTTATCACATATGCAATTAAAAGCAGCCATATCAGTTGCTGTAATCGTGATCATGTTAGCAGGAATTTCAATATACGGTAACAGCGATACATATTTAAGCAATAAAAACCCAAGTACCATTTTATATACATATATCCCAAATTATAATTCTTCCAAGGCAATTGAATATGCACTAATGGTTCACAATGAATACTTCCATAAGGCATATTACCCATCTGGTTTAAATTATTCGGTTATGCAAAAGAACCTGGATTATTTTAATTCAGAAGATTGTGCTCATTTTGTTTCAGAGGCATTAATAGCTGGAGGTTTAACGTATCTGGCTCAGAATCCCCCCGGTGATAATTTAACAAATTATGGTTCCGGATTTCCTGGATCATATGACATTGTGGGGGTATATAGACTTGCAGATTGGCTTGCTGGATATGTTCTTCCAATAATATCTACTAATTCAACGATTGAAGGTTTAATAGGTTACCAGCCTATACCCGCAAGTTATATAGGGTCCCCACACGCTGCGGTTTATTATGTGACAAACGACTCTATATTGCCTTCGTATATTATCTGGCCTGGGGATGTGGTAATGGATGGTGGGGTTGGGGATGGTCACGCTATGCTATACATAGGCAATAACGATGTAGTCCAGACAGATCCAGCTGATCTCTGGAGCTATATACCTGGTTATGATGACAACATCTCAACCACATTGTATATCTCTTCATCAAATGGGACTTTAACACCGATTAATGTATTGACCCTCAATGGGGAAAATGTGTCTTCGATATACTTAAGCATTCCAACATTCCCATTCAACAGCAAGAAAGAAGTAAGAATTACAATCCTTCAAGATGGTGTCAATGTTACGGGTTCTAGAATAAATTTCAATAAAGAAATTACATTCGTAGGTTCATTTCCCAGAGGTATCGGATTCGGTAATTATAGTTATGAATGGAAAATAAATGGTAAAGTAGTATCCAAGAATCAAGTATTTACGACATTTCTCAAGAATTCCAGTTATACTGTAACGCTTTCTGTTACTGGATCCAATGGAACTGTATATTCTAATTATACCATGGGCTCCCCAAGTACACTGAAGAATTCCTGGCCGAACATTTTTGTATATATAGGAGGGGCAATTATAATAGCAGTTGTATCAATTATCTATTACAAAAGAAAGAAAAGAGAATAGGGGAGATACAAATGCACATGATAGATGAAATTGAGGAGAATATTAAATTGGTTCAAAAAAAGGATTATTACAGAAGTATCGGTAGAGAACTTTGGTCTATTTTAAAGAATAAGAAAGTAATTATCACAGGGAGTGGCACAAGCTACAACGCATCGGTTCTCATGAATTATGTTCTTCTAAGAAAAGGTCTTCTCTCTTACACATTACAGTCTTCAGAAATTAAATACCTTGAAGGCCTTGATTTATCCAATTATGTTACCATCTTATTCAGTCATTCGGGAGAAAGTTCTGATATTCTTGCGGCTGCGGAAATTATGAAAAAGACTGGCTCAAAAACCATTTCCATTACAGATTTTCCAAATTCTAGCCTGGCTAATTTAACAGATGCACATTTCGATGCTGGAGCTGGCGAAGAAAAGTCAGTTGCTGCAACAAAGAGCCATTTTGCTCAAACAATGATTTCGCTCTCTCTTTTGGAAAAAGGGGAATTTGATAATTCCAAAAAAGTATTGGAAGGAGTAATGGAAAATGAAAATATAAAATTCTATGCAGAGAAGATCGGAAACAAGGTGGTGCTTCTCGGTACAGGGTTAAAATATCCCCTTGCAATGGAAGGAGCATTAAAACTTCAGGAAACATCTGAAGCAATCACCTATCATTACCCCGAGAGGGAGTTTTTGCACGGTCCCATACAGATATTAAACTCAGAATGGAGCGTAATTATGTTGAGCGTAAATCCGGAGATTGAGAAAAGGGTTGCTATCTATGACGCTCACCCAATTGTTATTAGCAATGACCCTGCCAATGAAATTTTTGTAGATTCAAAAGATGAAATCAATATTCACTTGGGAATATTAATGGCTCTTCAACTCCTAAGCTATTACCATGCAATATCCTTGGGAATGAACCCGGATAGCCCATCAAAGCTATCCAAGGTGGTGAAATGAAGTATTATTTTAAAAAAGGTTATTCAGGCACGAAAATAATTGAAGATTTTACAATTGAGATTGAAAGGGATAAAATTGTCAATATAACTTTCAATGAGTGTCATGATTGCATAGATTTTACTGATGCAATTTTAACACCTTCATTTGTGGACATTCATACACATGGGATAAAAGGTATAGATAGTTTTACGGCTTCAGAAGAAGATTTCAAAAAATGGGAAAGGGTCTTATTGATGCATGGAGTTCAATTCTTCGTTCCCACAATTGTTTCTGCACCCATCCCAGTAATAGAAAATTTCTTGACAAATATTAAGTCTTCTATTCCCAGGGGAAATATACTAGCTGGGAGATTAGAGGGGCCATTGATCTCCATAAATAAAAAAGGTGCCCATAACCCAAAAAATCTGATTCCACCCAGTAAATTCCCTATTAAACATTTAATTTCAAAGTACAGGGATGCATTGAAAATCATAGATATTGCACCTGAGCTCGATGGGGCAATAGAAATGATAAAGAATTTTAACGAAAGTATAATTTTTAGTATTGGCCATACCGATTGCACAACGGAAAAATGTGTTGAGGGATTCAATGCAGGCTCACGGCATGTTACACATCTATTCAATGCAATGAGGCCATTCCACCATAGGGACCCGGGTCTAATAGGGGAGTCATTGGTTAGGGACGATGTAAATGTTGAGTTCATAGCAGATCTGATACACCTTGCGCCAGAAACAATAAAGTTAATTTTCAAATGTAAAAAATTGGAGAATATAGTGATGATAACAGATTCCATTTCGGCAACTTTAATGGGCGATGGACAATACAAACTTGGAGAGCTAGATGTTGAAATTAAAGAAGGAGTGGCTAAAATAAAAGGGACTGATACAATAGCAGGTAGCACCTTAACGCTAGACAAAGCTTTCAAGAACATGATTTCCATAGGGTTTAAGCCTGAACAATTTCTCAGTGCTCTCACAGTAAACCCTTCAAGAATAATGGGCATTAATCATGGCTACATTGACATTGGAAATTATGGTAGGATGAACGTATTTGATACGCAATTCAATTTAAAGGGAATAATTAGGGGAGGTAAATATCAGGAGGTTGGAGATATAGATGGGTACTGAGGACAACAACATAAGAACTAGGGACATTGATAAGATGGACACGCTGAAAATCGTGGAGACAATCCACTTAGAGGATATAAGAGCTTATGAAGCTGTTGGTTGTGCAAAGGAATCAATTGCTAAGGTGATAGATTCTATCTATGAGAGGGTTACTGCAGGTGGCAGGGTTTTTTATGTTGGGGCCGGTACAAGTGGTAGGATAGCTGCCCAGGACGTTGCAGAGTTAGAACCCACATATGGCATTATGTACATATTCTATTACATAATGGCAGGTGGAAATGAGGCCTTGGCCAAAAGTAAGGAAGGGGCCGAGGACGATAGGGAAAAGGCCATAGAGGAGCTCAAAGGTTATGAGCTAAATGAGAAGGACGTTGTGATTGGTATAACTGCATCAGGAAGAACTCCATTTGTAGTTGCAGCCATAGAATACGGAAAGTCAGTTGGGGCCTATACGGTATCCATTACAAATAACAGGAATTCTGTAGTTTCTAAAATCTCTGATTATAGCATTGTATTGGATACAGGGGAGGAGGTTATTCAGGGATCAACCAGGATGAAGGCTGGAACTGCTCAGAAAATGACTCTCAACATTATAAGTACCACCCTGGCAATAAAATTGGGAAAGACAGATGGAAATGTTATGACGCACATGAAGGCATTTTATAATGAAAAACTCAAAAATCGAGCTGTAAAAATACTTATTGACAAGTTTGGGATAGATGAGGAAAAGGCCAGAAAAATATTAGAGATGGTTAATTACAATATACCAGAAGCCCTAAACCTACTAAAAAGGTCCAACTCCAAGCCATCTGTAGACTGAATTGTGGAGTAATCTTCTGAATCTTATATGGCCCTCATTTTCCCTTGATGGATATACCCTGTTTGTCAAAAGAATAACCTGTATTTCATTCTCTAAATCTATCAATATTGAAGTGCCAGTGAATCCTGTGTGACCTATCGTTCCAAAAGGAGCATAATCCCCGAAGAATCCAGAGAGGTCAAAGGATTTACTAGTGTTATTTGGCCTCTCCGTCTTTGTCATCCACCCCAGGCCAAAAATTCCTCCCACATACCTATTTCTATTTTCTGTGGAAAGAAGGAATGTTGATCTGGAAAATAATGTTTCATCCATCATAGAAAAAATTAGTTTAGAAATCTCATCTGCATTGCTAAAAAGACCAGCATGGCCTGCAACCCCACCTATGTAATAAGATTTTTCATCGTGTACCTTACCCCATACTAAACCTCTATCCTTAGTATTCTCGGTAGGAGCAATAATAGATTTATCAAAATCAGGGTTGAAGGTTGTATATCTCAATCCTAATTTCAAAGCGATTTCATCCCTAAATGCCTTATCTAAGCTTTTTCCATATATTTCTTCTAATACAAATCCTAGCAAAATGAAATTGAGATCTGAGTACCATTCCTGTGTATATGGAGAAGCTCTTTCAGCTTCCTCATCGATTCCCTTCAAGTATGAATACTTATCTTGCCCAATCTTCCATAAAGGTTTGTCTGGAATCATTCCAGAAGTGTGGGTCAATAGATTTTCAATAGTCAATTTTCCTATGTTCTTAAATTCTGGGAAAAGATTAAGGCTTGAAATTGTGTCCTTGAGAGTAATTTCACCCCTGTCAAGAAGTATTAATGTCAGGGGGAGAGTGGCTAGAACTTTTGTAAGGGATGCAAGATCATAAACTGTCTGAGAGGAATAACTGAACCCTAATTCAGTTATTGACCCATCGTAACAATTTATAATTTCCTCTCCCTTATAATTAACAAGCAGTGTGTAACCCATTGCCGCCATTTTGTATTTCTTTAAGATTTCAGAATAGCAATCCATATAATGCAATTGTTGATCTATATAAAAGGTTGTTCAAATGATAAAATTAGGGCTGGACCAGTTTAAAAATATCTATGGAAAAATTGCACTGGTTACCAATGCAACTGGTGTGGATTCCAATCTTATCTACAATTTTGATAAGCTGGAGAATGTTTCTCTGATATTTACTCCCGAGCAAGGCCTATACGGGACGATGCTTGATGGTGAAAGCATAGGTGATTCATATATAAAAGGAATAAAAGTAAGGTCGCTTTATGGAAGCATTAAATCTCCTAGAGATGAAGACTTAGATGGAATAGATGCTATAGTTTATGATATAGAGGATGCAGGGGTAAGGTATTTCACATACATTTCTACCATGAAGCTGGTAATGGAAAGTGCTAAAAAGAATGGGATCAGGATGATTGTATTGGACAGGCCAAATCCAATAAGGGCTGATGAAATTTATGGTCCTATCTTGCCAGAAAGCAATTTAAGCTTTGTAGGAATTGAAAGTATTCCAATTAAGTATGGCATGACACCAGGTGAATTGGCATTATTTTTTAATAGAAAAATAAATGCTGAAATCGAAATAAAATCAATGGAAGGTTACAGTAGGTCCATGTGGCACGAAGATGCTTTGAACTATTATGTCCCTCTTTCTCTACATCTTCCTACAATGGAATCCGTGGTAAACTATCAGGCTTTCTGTTTATTGGAAGCCACGAATATTTCCGTTGGTAGAGGAACCCCATCTCCATTCATGCAATTTGGCGCTCCTGGATTAGAAAAGGTAGAAACTGATGTTGAAGGAATCAAACTAAGGCATGTAAAATTCAGGCCAATGTATTCATTATATTCGGGGGAGTTAATTGATGGATATTACGTTCATATATTGGACAGATCAAAATATGACCCTTTCAAATTGGTTTTTGATATAATGAAATCTTATAATAAATTGGAAATAAATAAAAAGAAAATGGACCTATTGCTTGGAGATGATTCGATTTATAATTATATAAGCGGATCAGTGACGTATGAAGAAATTCTAGAAAAATGGAATTCTCAATTAGAAAAATTTAATGAAATAAGAAAAAAATTCCTTATTTATTCATAGAGGTAGCATGCCACATAATGCTTGTCCCCTTTTTCAATCATCTTAGGTCTTGAATTTCTGCACCTGTCCATTACAAAGGGACACTTTCTGGCAAAACTACACTCATTTTTTCCTTCATTATTATATTCTCCTGCCAGTACCTTAGGCTCAGAAGTATCCCATTTCTTTTTTGGATCGGGGATAGGTATGGAATTAATTAATGTTTGGGTATAAGGGTGAAGGGGGTTATTTACGAGTTCAGTTGATTCAGCAATCTCAACTATCTGACCTAAATGCATAACTGCAATTCTATCTGAAACATATTGTGTAACCGCTATGTCGTGAGATATAAATAATATGGAAGTTCCAAGTTTTAATCTTGATTCCAATAAGATGTTAAGCACATCTGCCCTTAGAGAGACATCAAGCATTGAGACCGGTTCATCTGCCACAAGGAATTCTGGATTTGTTATGATGGCCCTTGCTATGCCTACCCTCTGACGCTGTCCCCCGCTTAATTGATTAGGATATTTAACAAGGTACTGCTCTGGTGGTGTCAGACCAACCATCTCAAGTGTATCCATGACTTTTTCAATTACGTCCCTTTCCTTTACATTTTTATTGAATACTTTGTATGGTGTGGAAATTATTTTGTATACTGATTGAACTGGATTGAGAGAGCCATAGGGATCTTGAAATATCATTTCGGTCTTTTCCCTAAATTTAAATATCTCTCTTTTGTCCATGCTGAGAATATCTTTACCCTTGAAAAGTATCCTACCCCCCTCCAGATCCAGTAGCCTAAGAACAGCTAATCCGAGGGTAGTTTTCCCTGAACCACTTTCTCCTATTAATCCAAGAATTTCTTTCTCACCTATGGATAGATTAACATCATGAAGAGCATAGACACGCTTCTTTTTTCTTCTCATTATTCCCTGTGTATTGGTGAAAATCTTTGTCACATTCTCAAGTTCAATCACTGAATTCATCAAGATCACCCGTAGAGATGGCAGGATACCTCATGATCCTGTCCGATTGATATTAAATCAGGTTCGACCTCATGGCATTTATCAAATGCCTTATTGCAGCGAGGTGCAAATGGACACCCTTTTATGGGTTTAGAAAGATCAGGTGGTGTACCCGGAATTCCCTTTATTTTCTTATCTTTCTGAATACTTGGAATAGAGTTCAAAAGGGCTATGGTATAGGGATGTTTTGGATTATAGAATAATTCTTCAACAGGTGCATTTTCAACTACTTTACCAGCATACATAACATAAACCCTATCTGCAATATTAGCGACAAGTGAGATATCATGGGTAATGAATACAAGTGAAATCCCCAATTCATCCCTCAATTTCAGAAGCCTTGCCATGATTTGCCTCTGAACTACCACATCTAGAGCTGTGGTAGCCTCATCAGCAATTACAAGAGAGGGCTCACATGCTAAGGATATTGCTATGTTAACTCTCTGCTTCATTCCACCGCTAAGCTCATGCGGGAATGAATTTTTCACTGAAGGATTCAAGCCAGCGACTCTCAATAGCTCATCAACTCTTTTTAGTGCTGTCTCTTGGTCGTATCCATGCTCAAGCATAGTATCCATTATCTGCTCTTCTATCCTTGTTACAGGATTTAGGGCATTCATACTCCCCTGAAATATCATTGAAACTTCTTTCCATCTGTATTTCCTTAAGCCTGAGGGCTTCAATTTAAGTACATCTATATCAGTTTTACCATGGTATATTATCTGGCCGGAGGTTATCTTTCCAGGCGAATCAACTAATTTTAAAAATGTCATGGCCAGAGTTGATTTACCACACCCACTTTCACCAACTATCCCCACTATTTCCTTTTTATTTATTCTTAGATTTATACCTCTTACAGCCTTTACGACCTTCTCCCTTAATCTGTATTCTACATTAATATCCTTTACTTCTAGAAGTGGTTCATTCATCACTGACCACCTCTTGAAGGCTGAGTCAGTTCATAAATTGCGTTTCCGAGGAAGTTAGCTCCAATGCCAAGGGCTACAATGCCAAGACCCGGTGGAATAAGCCACCACCAGGCATTGTAAACAATACCGTCCTCAGCCTCAAACCAGTAAAGCATTGTCCCCCAATTTACAGATCTTAGGTCGCCCAGACCAAAAAATGCTAATCCCGCTTGGGCAACAACTCCTCCAACTGCCAGGAAAATCACATTAATAAAAATTATAGGAATAAGATTTGGTATAATATCTCTGAAAATTATCTGAAAGCCAGATAATCCTGATAGTTTAGAAGCTAGAACATATTGTCTTTGCTTTAGGGATAGTGTCTGTGATCTTATTACCCTTGATAGAAATGGCCATGATAATATCGAGAGAACAAGGATAGTCGTTTCAAGAGTTGGTGGAAGAAAAGCTGAAAGAATTACAAGTAGAGGAAATCCGGGTATAACAAGGAGTACATCAACTATTCTCATTAATACGTTATCCACCTGTCCTCCAAAGTATCCAGCTGTAACCCCCACAAGGACTCCAATAAAGGCAGAAATTATGGCTATGCTAAATCCAACAAATAAGGAAGTTCCTGTACCTAAAAGGAACCAAGATAAAACATCTTCACCGAGATAATCCGTTCCCAGGAGGTGTTGTCTAGTTGGCGGTTGGAATGGTGGTGCATTGGTGTTAAAGGGATTGTAAGGCGCAGCAAAATAGCCAATAATAGCAATCAGTACCAGTAAAAATAAAATCGAAAGTCCTGTCAGTGCTTTTCTGTGATGAAGCAATTTCTTCATAAAATCCTTAAACCTGTTGAATTGAGAGGAACTTCTCAATATTTTAATAACTTCCTCTTCTCTATCGCTCATTTTAAAACCACCCTTGGATCAAGATACGCATAAATCAAATCTACGGCAAAATTTGCCAGAATTACTGTTAAAGTAATTATTAAGAATATGCCCTCAATAAGAGGATAATCACTAACAGTGACTGCAGTATAAAGCGCATATCCTATACCGGGGTATGAGAAGACCTCCTCTACTAAAAAGGCACCACCTACTATGCTGGCGAAAGCTAACGCTATACTTGTTGTTACCGGTAGCATAGCATTCTTATTTACGTATCTCTTTCTAATAGTCTTAACGGAAAGACCTTTTGCCTTGGCCAATAGAAGATAGTCCTCATCAAGTATAGTAACTACAGTATTTCTCATCAAGAGGGCAAAGCCCGGAAATGTAGTAATAACAAGTGTTATTATAGGCAAGGCCGAATGCCATAGTACCGACTCTATAAAAGGTAAATTAAATCCTGGAGATACAGTGATGCTGTAAGCCTGGGCTACAGGAAACAGGTGCCTCCCATTTATGGTAATCATTACTGCAAACACAAGTTGAAAAATAAGTGCAAGCCAGAAATATGGCAAAGATGTAAGACCTATTGAAATTGCCTGAAGAAAATTATCTGCAAATCCCCTTTTCCATCCAGAATAAGAACCTAAGATAACCCCTATAACAACTGAGATCAACATTGCAGTTCCCAAGAGGAATAGGGTCCAAGGGAGTCTTGAGGCAATTATCTGATTAACAGTTTCAGGATAAAAATAATAGGAAGGTCCTAAGTTTCCATGTAGAATATCATTCCAATATCCTATATACTGTTGCCACAAAGTTCCCTTTAAATTGAGTTCGCTTTCAATCAATTTCAATTGATTGGGATTAAAATTGCCAGCGTATTTTGTTATTAAAATCAACAATGCAGGATTCCCCGGCACCATTCTGGGAAGCAAAAAATTTAATGTGATAGCAACAAAGAGTGTTATTAACATGTATATAAATCTTCTGATAATGTAACCCAAGGTTACCATATATTTCTTGATTAGAATATCCCATAATAAATTTATCAAACTAATTATAGCGATATTTAAATTTTATATATTGACCCTTTGTTCAATTTGGAAAATTTACCCAATTTTTTAATTTCTGAAAATTCAATAAAACTGCTAGAGAATATACCTTTCCATTTGCTGTTTTCAATCATGTATAATTCTTGGTAAACCCCATAATTGGCATCAGGGGAAGATTCTGTTATAGCGTATAATTCTGACTTGCCACTCTTGTCAACATAAAGAAGCAAAAGATTGGCGGTGCTTATTATGAAACCCATTTTCAAAGAAATATCGATGGATTTCCTTATTTTAGATTCTATATCCCCTTCTAGAGAAGCTAAAAACCTGAGATATACAAGTGAATCATTTTCTAACCTATAATTTTTTAATCCAATAAAGTTTGCAATTTTTTCCTTATTAAACCAGCCATTATGAGCAAGATAAAAATCCCCTTCGACCGTGGACAAGTGAAAGGGATGGGAATTGTGAATACCCATTGGCTCATTGGGGGCGGCATTTCTCATGTGAAATATTATTTTTCCATCTTTAATTTCTGGTTGGGAAGATTCACAAAGGGGACTTGATGTTCTATAATAGAAAATTTCCCTATCAGTTAAATTAACGAAGCCCCACCCGTCCTTATGATCTTTAGGTAAATTCTCTGATAATCTGCGAAGAGGATCGTTACAAGAAATCAATTTTGCCACTTCAAAAATTTCGTGGAAATCTTCTTTGAAACCTCCGTCAAGCATGAACATTCTGCACATGGTTATTCTATTGATAATTTCTATAAATTACTTAAAGTAATTCGTGCTTAACTTATAATGCTCGTATCTTATGCTATAAGGAGTAAGGATGGTAGAATAATAGAGGGAGAGTCCCATGAAATACCACTCCCTCCAGCATCAAATATGAAAATACCATCCACCTATTACGCTTACAAGATTTTAGGGAAAGAAAGAACCTTAAAGACATTATTTAGAATAGATCAGGAATTTTTGAACATATATGGAGATCCGCTTTTCTTATTTTCAAAAGGCGAATTTGAATCTTTACTTTCAGATTATCTGGGTGATCTGAAATTTGTGTATTATGATAAAAACATGCTATGGGATGAAAAATATCATCCAGATTGGATGATAGGAGACAAAGAATACTGTTATGGTGCTCCAGTAGAACCTTATACCATAGATGAAAACTGTATAGGAGGTTACCATAAGGGAGAACATTCAACGGGATCTCTTTTGGAAAGGGAGTTCAAATTGATAAGGAAAGAATCAAAAAACACAAATTCAAAAGATGGAAATTATAGCATAATTTCTAGGGAAATTAAGCTTAAAGATGTGATATCTCATATACTCAGTATATCATGTAATTTTTCTGCTGAGCTTTTATTGAGATATTCTTCGCAGGAAGAAAACGATGAAAAAACCTGGATTGGGGCTGCAAACAACGTCTCAAAATTTCTAATAAATATGGGATTAGATTCGTCTCAATTTGAAATAAGAGATGGTTCCGGCCTTTCAAGAACAAATCTGTTTACAGCATCAGAACTTTCGAACCTGATGTTTAAGATTTTTACTTGTGATAGAGAATTTGTCTACTATTTACCTGGACCTGGGAAGGGAACTCTCTCGAATAGGTTGGATGATATCAAAGATTATGAAATCTATGCTAAAACAGGGACCATAAGATACGTAAGTTCACTTACTGGGGTGTCACTTAGCAGAGAGTTAGCATTTTCATTTATTGCATATGGGAAGGAACCAACGGAAAAGAGGGAAGAGGCCATTGACAAGTTGCTAAGTAAAATACTTTCTAAAATTTAGCTATAAATTGAGAAATATCAATAACTTTTTCATCTTTTTTTAAGTTAATATAACATATTGGACACATGGTAATTATATAATCTGCTTCAGTTGATTTCAGCTCAATAAATCTCTTTTCTGATATTTTATTTGTCAGATTAGGAAATAGAACCTCATCTGGCCCACCGCAACAGAAGGTCCTTTCGTTGAAATGGGTTGGATTTATTATCCTTACATCACTTAAAATATCATAGTATTTCCTATATTTTTCTCCGTATCTTTCAAGATGACAGGCCTGATGGATTGTTACAGTACCTGAAAAATTGGCCTTTTTGTTAACAAGATCCAGATAGAATATTACATCGAATGGAAAATTAACATAATCCTTAATCTGATATTTTAGTAATGTATATGTATGCGGATCAATAGTAACTATTTTTTTTATATTTTTTAATTTGAAAAAATTAACTAGCCAATTTGCGTAACTGGTAAATTCTTTTTCAAACCCAAATTCTAAAAGCATTGCACCCGAATAGGGCTCTTCCTCTCCCAAATACCTCAACTCAACTCCAGATTCTGCAAGTACTTTGTATATATTCAAAAGAATATTATTGAATTCTTCAACTTTTTCTCTTTCAAGAAATATCTTTAGGAGGGAACCTTTGAATCCCAATTTACTGAAGGTAGGGGAGAATTTTTTCAGCAATCCTTCACCCAACTTTTCTCTCATTTTAGCTACTGCTGAATTGTATGGCATCAATTGATACATTCTGGCTGTATAAAACAGATATTCCGATTGTTCATTGAACTTTAAACCTTTACTCCATAATGTGGATCCTTTGCCGATATTCAAAGGGTCCCTGTATTTCATTATATTTTCTGCTATGAACTTAGCTAAGGGATCCTTTTTACTTGATCTTAACTTTAATTTTTCTGAAATTTCGCCAGCACTAATACCTGCTGGACATACATAAAGGCAGGCATTGCAATGTAGGCATGAATTAAATGAATCTAATACTTCTTCTTCTCCAATATCATTCTTAATTAATTCTTTAGCTAAATTTACCCTACCTCTTGCTCCAAAGTACCCTCGAAAATCTGCGGCTTCAAGAGTCGGGCATACTGCATCACAGAATCCGCAATTTATACATCTTGATACATAAATGTCAAGTGATTCATTCATAAATCGAATACCTTCCCAGGGTTCAATATATTTTTAGGATCTAAGATCTTCTTAATGGATTTCATAATTTCCATGTTTACAATGCTTTTCTTGTAAATAAATTCTCTAATTAGGAGTTCCTTTTTCTCAAATCCGATACCATGTTCAGCTGATACGGAACCATTATGCCTTAAAGCAATATCGCCAAATTCTTCTAGAAATTTCTCAGCCTTTTTCATTTCTTCATTGGAATTGATATTTGTGAAAACATTAGCATGTATGTTACCGTCTCCAATATGTCCAAAAAGTGAAATTTTTAAACCAAATTTCTCAATTAGATCCCGAGTCTCATTCAGGGCTTCAGGAACTTCTGATGATGGGACAACAACATCCCCAATTATAATGTATTCTCCCTCCCTCTCTCTTTCATTTAGAAGGGAGGAATAAAGACCCTTTCTAGCCTTATATACAACTTCGGATTCTTCAGCGTTCAATGACTTTATTCCTGTTGGATTGGAGTTTTTTATTATCTGTATGAATTTTTCATATTCATTTCCAGATAATAGGGGGATGTCAATTATGAGAAGTACCTCAGACCCATCCGGTACTGGAATACCAGATATCCTTGAAATAATGTTCATGGAAATTTTATCAGTAAATTCAGCGCTTAATGGATTAAGACCACGTTCCTTGATTTGATAGATAGCTTTTCCCATATCTTCAGCTTTTCTGAAAAATACCATTATTCTCGTAAAATTTTCAATTCTAGGAACAATTTTCAAATAAGCATCGAAAATAATTCCAAGAGTTCCCTCTGCTCCAACAAATAAGGATGTAAGGTCATAACCTGCACTTCTCTTCAGTATTTTGCCTCCAGTCCTAATTATTCTACCGTCCGCTAAAACGATTCCTAATCCAAGAATCCATTCTTTTGTTGAACCATAATATGTACCTCTGAGTCCGCCGGCATTTGTAGAAATTGTCCCCCCAACTGTTGAGGCCAAAGAGCTGGCAGGATCTGGAGGATATAAAAATCCCTTTGATTGTAGATATAAGTTTAAATCATCTATTCTTACACCTGCCTGAACATGAACGTACCTATCTCCACCAGAGAATTCAAGTATCCTATTGAGTCGTAGCATGCTGATTACCACAGAACCCTTAAGTGAGCTCGAGGATCCAGTAAGTGAAGTACCACCGCCTCTTGCCACTACTTTGATATTCTCCTCATAACATTTGGTGAGAATCTCAGAAATCTCATTTTCATTTTTTGGAAGGACAACAGCAATAGGTAGCTCCCCCGTAAAATATGATGCATCACGAATATAGGGTATTACATCTTCCCTCTTTGAGAGGAAATCAATATTTTTAACTGTCAGATATTGTAATAAATCCATCTATACTTAATGGGAAACAAAGAAATAATTTTATTGTTAACAAAATTCGAAAATTATTAAAAAATTTAATCTAACTTTATCAAAATTTTTACAATAAAATCATATCTCATATACAAAATATTATATTCCGACATTGTATTTGTACTTTGGAGAGGTCCATATGTTAAAATTTAATAAAAAGGAAAAAGCATTGCTTAGTTTATTGGCTGTTGGCTTGATGATGATGGTTCCTCTGGCATTTATGATGCCAGTTCATGCACAAACAGCGCCCAGTGGAACCTTCATTTGGGGAACACCTGTTTCGACACCAGTAACAACTTTGAACCCATTGACAGCAACAAATCTCGCTGGGGAAGCCACGGGAATTATGTACCCAAGCCTTCTTTATTCATTATCTGATGGAAGCCTAGTACCATATCTTGCTGAGAATTACACTGTAAATTCAAATGGAACTGTGTACACATTTTATTTGAATCCCAATGCTGAATGGTTCAACGGTACAACTGAGGTAGGACCAATAACAGCAAATGATGTTGTGTTCACATTCAAGGTAATAACAACCAATACCACTCTTGACGCCTATGGAGTCCACACATTCCTAAAGAGTGTAGTTGCCCTGAACAATGAAACTGTGCAATTTACACTCACATCACCAACTGTTATGGCGTTGACATATCTTTCCACACAACACATAATACCAGCGGTGTGGGGCACTTATGTACAAAATATATCACAGATTGGATCATATACCAATCTTGACATAGGACACGAAATTCAGGCAGGACCGTTCCTTCTACAATCTGTGACGGAGACAGCGCTAACATTTACAGCCAATACACACTTCTGGCTTGGAAGTCCTCATGTAGCAACATTCATAATTGAACCATTCAAATCAACTTCTTCTATGACTTTATCATTTGAGAATGGGCAAATAGATGCTGAATATCCAGCCATTAGCGACTATTATGCCTTGAAATCTATGCCAAATGTGGTAAATGTAATTTATAAGATGCCATGGGGATACTTCCTCTGGGACAATACTCAGCAGGCACCTTTCAATAACACAGATTTTAGAATTGGATTGGCATATGCAATAAATAAAACAGAAATAATGCAAAAAGCTGAAGATGGAATTGGAGGCGCCCCATCATTTGGCGGCGAACCATGGACAAATTATTCTTGGTGGGCTCCAAATCTACCTTACTATCATTACAATACAACCCAAGCAATAAATTATTTCAAAATGGCAGGACTAGTTCAGAAGGGAGGATTCTGGTATTATCCCAATGGAACTATGGTGAAGTTAACCATAATAGAGCCAGATATTTCTGATTGGATGACTGCTGCATCATTGATCACAAATGATCTGTCATCTATAGGATTTTCAGTCACCTATTCAGTAATCCCAATAGGAACATGGGCAACCGATATATTTGCAACCAAGAATTGGACAGAACTCAGCTACTTTGGTGCAACTCCTTCATTCTCCAATCCTTGGTATGTACTATGGGATCTTTATGATTATCAAAGCTTTTGGGATAAGCATATAACACACTGGTCAAATGCAACAGTCAATCAGCTATTGAACGAATCCTTTACGATGGCATCCAACTATACTGGAATGTTAAATCTGCTTTTCAAGGCGCAGTATATAATAGCCAACCAGGTTCCAATGGTTCCAATTGGAGATATAGGAAACTATTATGCATACAATTCACAGAAAATAACAGGTTTTAAAACGATCGATACACCAACAGGCATTATAAATCTGCTTTCTATCAGTGTTCCATCTACAACTTCTACTACAACAACCACAACATCTTCATCACATAATAATACGACTTCATCAACCATACCTGCATATGTGTATGGAATAGTTGCAGTGGTTGTTATAATAATTATAGCAGTCCCAGTAGCCTACGTTGTATCTAGGAGAGGAAAATCTAAGAAGGAAGAAGAAGAGAAAGAAGAAGAAAAGAAACAATAATCTATTCCTTATTCTTTATTTTTTTATTTATTTTTAATTAATAATTTATTTATTATTTTCAACTTAAATCAGAATAATAATTTAAGGCGCATGCTATACAGAGGCATGCTTTATCTCTCTGTCGATGGCGGTGCCACAAAAACTGTTGCTGCACTATATAATGAGGACGAAATTTTTAAGGTATCCATAGGAGGACCATCAAATTTCAGAAATATAGGTATAGGCAATTTCAAAAGAAATATAAAAACAGTGGTTTCTAAAGTGATAAAAGAAGTTGATCCAGAAAAAATAGATTTGGTTACATTTGCTCTGGCAGGAATTAAGGATTCTAGGGAATCAACAGAATTGATCACAAGCAACATAAAGGGCATATTTAAGTTCAAAAGAATGGATTTTTTCAATGATGGGGAGGCTGCATTTTATTGTAGATTCCCAGATGGAGAAGGAATTATACTGGCACCAGGCACAGGTATGGTATCATACGGTATATGGAAGGGAAACAAAGTAAGATCTTCGGGTTGGGGATGGTTCTTAGATGACGAGGGGGGTGCTTTCTTTATAGGTAAGAGAGCATTGCAGGAATCTATAAAAGTGTGGGATGGAAGAAGTGGGAACGATTTATACAAAGAAAGTCTCCTACCAAACAAGTTGAAGGACTTCTATGGTATCCAGGAGGAAAGGGGTATAATAAACAAGGTCTATAAAACGAAGATAGACATAAGGGAAATTGCATCAATTGCCCCCATTGTTTCAGGTCTAGCCTCAAAAAATGATCCTCTTGCATTGGATATAATGAAAGAGGCAGCAAAAGAATCTGTTACTACAATAATTTCTACATATAATAAATTTAATCGTCCAGTGGGTATAAAAATAAGTGGTTATGGAGGGGTATTCAGGTCAGGTAGGTGGTACATAGATATGATATTCAATGATGTAAAAAATAGAATTCCAAGTTCTGAGATTTTGGACCCATTTTTCGGTTATGAGGCAGTTATAGGGTCGATAGTAATGAATCTTATGAACAGTGGATATACAATAGATATGGAGGAAATTAATAAATTTAGGGTAATGCTGAATTCAAAAATAAATGAGATACCAGCTTATGAAAGAAGGAAGTATCTATTTATGGATTAGGTTTTTCCCTAGCATACGATGTTGATTTACATTTTCATAAATGGAAAAGGAAGATAAAGATGAATTTGGATCTCAATAAAAATCTATTATGGAATAAATCGATGCTTTAATATTTTCATATTTATCTCCACCTGAGTTAATATAACCTATTTCTTCATCCAGAAGTCCTGTATCAACAGGTACGCCTGTTGAAAGGTATACACACCTCTTTCCTTTACACAGTTCATTTATTTTTTTATAATTGCCGTTAATGTGTAGGTTTTTTCCCACAAATATAATTTGGCTTGGAGTTTGTTCCTCTTGTGAGAGAATTACATTCACACCAATGGATTTTAAATCATTAGCAATTCTTTCAAGTATCGGTATCATGTATTTGGAAGGTGAAAGGTTGAAGATCTGAATAATAGAATTCGGATCAAGTTTCAATTCTTTAAACCAGGTAGGTGCTCTTGAAGAAATCCACTCCATTACCTCAGGAGGGGGCCTAATCTTGCTTGCATTTTCTATATACAGGTTCTCAATCCTTCTAAGTCTTGAACTGTTATCACTTAAATCTTTTTTTAAACTCTCATAAATATCAAGAGCTAAATCTGGGTCAACGCATTCTATGACATCCGCACCAGCAGCAAAAGATAGTTTTGCTATCTCCTCCGGATTGTAGTTATTTCTAATGGCTTTCATATCCATGGAGTCTGATATTATTACCCCTTTGAAATTCAAATCTTCCCTCAGAAAAGTATGCCACTTTTTGGATAGTGATACCGGATAGTCTGTATCAAAAGACCGAAAAACAATGTGAGTCATCATGATGCTTTTTACACCTGCTTCTATAGATTTAATAAAAGGATACATGGTATTAAGTATAGAATCCCAGGACCTTTTATCAACGGGCAGGGTCACATGGCTATCCTCCATTACAGATCCGTGTCCAGGAAAATGTTTGGATGTTGCAGATACTCCATATTTCTGCAATCCTTGTATAAAATTATAACCGTGAAGTGCAACCTTCGCAGGATTATCACCAAAAGACCTCTCCATAACTATATAGTTATCTGAATTGTTCATGACATCCAGTACGGGAGCAAGGTTCCAATGAAATCCTAGCTTTTTTAATTCATATCCTGTAGCCATTCCAGCGTAATAGGTGAATTTTGGATTATCAAATTTTCCAAGGAGGTAATTTCCTGGAGAATAATTTATCTCCCTTAATCTTGCTACATTCCCCCCTTCTTGATCAACTGCTAAAAGTGGTTCCTTAATTTTAAATTCTTTAGTATAAAGATCATTTATTGTTTTAATTAGAAGTTTAAGCTCTTCAAGGTTTGAAAATTCATTTCCCATTATTATTACTGAAACGGGCTTTATTTTCCTTAGAAGAGATTTGGACTTTTCAATGTCATTGGGGTAGATTCCAATTTGCATAAACCGTCCTGAATCCATATATATTAATTTGAAACGGGGAAATCAATATTTTGATATGATGATAAGCATTCTAAAATCTAGTAGAAATAGACAAATCTAATAAATCATCACTCATTTCTAATAGCATGAGGATTTTTTCTGCGATGTCGGGGACATCCACTGATGGGATTTCATATGTTATTTTTGACATAGATAAAGAGTTCAAGTTTAATATTATCAAAAATGGCCATAAATCGTATAGTAAAAAAATAAAGACGAAACTGCTCAACATTGCAGAATCCAGAATTGTTGATAAGGTAGAAATTGCTAAATTGCATTGGGAATTGGGAAAGATCTTAAAGGATATTTATGAAAAAGAGAGCATCAGTTGTGACTTGGGTGTTTTTTCCGGTCATACTATTTATCATGATGGACCAAGGAAAATAACTTTGCAGATTGGTGATGTTACATTAATGAATTACAGTTCCAAGATTCCCGTGGTGACTGATTTACGATATTCAGACATAGCAGCAGGTAATCAAGGGGCACCTCTAGTTCCTTTTGCAGATTCCATAATATACGGGAAGGACAAAATAATTCTAAACATTGGCGGTATTTCAAATATAACCGTAACCGGAGATAGGCCTTATGGTTTTGACAGCGGTCCCGGAAACATGTTGCTGGACCAGGCCATGAGATTTTTTTATAGAAGAGATATGGATTTCGAAGGAGAATTATCATTGAAAGGGGAGATTTTGGAGGATTTAATAAAAATTTTAAGTAAAGACAATTTCATTTCAAAGAGACCGCCCAAGAGTACTGGAAGGGAAAGGTATGGTCGTGAATTTTTTGAAAAAATCATAGAATATTCAAAAAGGGAAAATCCAGATAAAAAGGATATAATTGCAACTTTGGCATATTTTACCTCATATTCGATATACAAAAACATAGTTAATTTTATTGGAAATTGGAAAAATATGGAAATAATATGCGCAGGAGGCGGGTGTAAAAATAAAGGTATTATAGAAAGGTTAGAAATATTACTTAACAAAAAAATAATAATGTCTGATAATTTAGGAGTTCCATGGGATGCTAGGGAATCACTTGCCTTTGGCATCATTGCATACTTATCATTGCTAATGGAACTTGGGATAGATAATAAAGGAATATTGGCATATCCATATGGTAAAATCACTATTGCTTCCATGGAAAAATCTATTCTTCAATTAAAATAATACCAGCCAGGATTAAAAAGCATTAAATCGATGAATGGATTATAATTGAAGATAAATGAATAACTCTAATGAATCTTCTAAAAAGGATAATAGTAAAATACCATGGGCAGCCATGGTTGCCCTTGGTATGGGAATGCTTGTTTATGGTGTTGCCGAGAGTTTTGGTCCAGTGGTTGCAATTCTACAAATAATACCATCAAATCTGGCATTCCTTGGCTATAGTTTGCCCTTCATAGCAGGAGGTATCGGAGCATTTATGGCCGGTATACTGGCTGATTATACAGGAAGAAGAACATCGTTCATGATAACAATGGCATTATTGTTAATTGGCCTTGCTCTTTTTGTAATAAACTCGCACAGTGTCCCAATCCTCCTTTTGTCATTTACTCTTGTAGGTATAAGCGCCATTGGTCTGGAAAGTCCCATATTAGCAATGATGGCCGAACAATCCAGCGCAAAAAACAGAGGAACTCTTTTGGTAATCACACAAAACTTTGGAAATCTAGGGGTAGCAATAGTTTTCATACCAGTAGTTTTGGGATTAACCCAGCTTCAGGATGAAACTGCAATTGCTCTCATGTTTATAGGGCCCATAATTGCATTAATTATCTCATGGTTACTAGTTGAGGAAAGCCTGCCATGGAGTGCCACAAAGAAGAAAGTAAACATAAGTGTAGAGGAAGCGTGGAAAGCTAAAGATGGAAATGTAGAAAATGTAAAACCCACTGGAGGTCTAGGATTAAGATTCTTCATACTTATATTGATAGGAATAGCTCAGGATGTGGCTTTTGTTTACATAACTTACGGTGTAGGATATGCATTCTTCCCATCCATGGAGAGCTGGATTCCCCTTATTGGTGGATTCACCATGGTAATTGTGGGTATCGTTTCAGCACTCCTTGTTGTTCCAAAAATTAACAGGAAGACCTTCGCAGTATTAAGTTACGCGTTACTGGTATTGCTTTGGATAGCTCTCTGGATTTATTACGATATTACAAAGGAAACAACTGGATTTATACTTCTGGCGATCTTAACCATGCTTTTCATTCCCGTTGAAATCACCTGGGGGGTTAGGGCAATTCTTGAGCCTGAACTATTCTCAACTGCCAGGAGAGGGATTTACATTTCAATCGTAAGGATGGTCGTATGGGTTTCAGCAGGTGTGATTACTGGAATATTGACCGCAGGAATAATTAGCTTTACATTCAACGCGGCCATGGCCATTACAACTTTCATATTTGCGTTAGGACTTTTGGCTACAATACTATGGCAAGCCAAAGGATTTGAAACAAAGGATAAAAGTCTTGCAGGATTGGATCACGAATAATTTTTTTATTTTTAATTAAAGCGCCGCCGACCGGGCTCGAACCGGTGACCTCCCGGTTAACAGCCGGGTGCTCTACCCACTAAGCTACGGCGGCAAGGTATTTCCTAATAGGCATTCCCTATATATTATTTTTTAAGTACCTACTAAATTATTTGGAGAATAAATAATACCAATTATAGATTACATGCTTCGGATATTCAATAGGTAATGACGGTCTCTTTAATAACGGATTATTTAATTTCAACAAGTAGTCCAATTACACATATAAAAAAATCCAGAATCTAAATCTATTTGATTAATGTCTGAGGCAATAATAAGATTGATATCTCTAGAGTTTTTACATAAATAGTTGGATTAAAATGTCCCATGAATCAAATTATGATGAAAAAACCAGTTGGAATAATTTTAAATTACTTTTATTAAATTCAGGTCTTTCAAGAACAGGATTTGCAGCATTCAACCTTATAATTATATGGATCATGCTTAAAGAAACTGGTTCACCCCTAATTTCCGGCTTAAGTGACGGTTTAATATCCCTGCCTCTATTGTTTAGCTTTATAGTTGGGGCATATTTAGACAAGCAAAAGAAGGTTAAGCACATCGGTATCCTAGCAGGCTTAACTAGGAGTTTATCACTCCTAGGCTTAGTATATGCGTTTTTAATACAGAATGTATTCTTGATAGTTGCCTTTGGACTATTTTCATCGTTCATGTTAGGTTTTACATCAGATGTAATTAACTCCATGCGTTCCTTGTTAACAAAATTGTTCTTAGGGGAGACACAATATAAAACCGGTTCCTCTCTTTCCAATACTGTATATTCGTTATCTGAGGCAGTTGGGTATTCAATATCAGGCGTGTTACTTACCTTTGGATATTTGAATTCCATCAACATAATTTTCATAATATTTATTCTTGCAGTTATCCCCATAATACTTTTGAAAGAAAAGGAAAGGATTGATGTGACTGATACTAAGTTAAATGAAAGTATAAAACAAGGATTAAGATTTATTTTGAATGAAAAATTGTTGAAGGAAATGCTTTTATTAGGTTTCATAGTCAACTTCCTTTTTGGTGCAATGGCTTTACTTTTGATATCTTTAATTCAATTGAAATTAAACCTTTCACCTCTGTTCGTATCAATGGTATTTCTGATGCTCATTGGGGAGATTTCTGCTGGTTCTTACTTTGGGAAATTCATAGGTGGGAAGCTTAGTTTCATGATCTTTTTAACCATGGTATCTAGTTCCATAGTTTTCATGATAGCCTCTTTTTTAAAAAATATCTATCTTATTGGAATACTGGTGTTAGCGGGGGGATTTATAATAGGGATTACCAATGTGTTTTTCAGTTATACACTATTGAAAAAAATTCCTCGGGATTTAATAGCAAGAATTATGGGAGCTTTCAATACATTCGGGTTATCAGCTACTGCAATGTCTGGAGTGGTTGCAGGGACAATAATACAAATAGTTGGAGTAAGATATTCCCTTTTAATAATAGGGTCAGTATTGCTAGTTATTTCTCCTTTGGCTATAATATTTAAAGAATTACGCGAGGTGAATGTGCCTAAAAGGGGAAAATAGTAAGCAATTCATAAAAGAATTTATTCAAGACAAAATTGTGGTTCCATGCAGGAAATTGCAAAATACTTGGTGGATCACGGAAACATAAAATTTGGTCATTTCAAGCTGGCATCGGGTAAAGAATCCAATTATTATGTGGATGTTAAGTCCGCATTGCTGAATCCAGAATTTTTAAGAAAAGTATCTAAGGAGGCAGCAAAATTCGTCACCGGAGAGAAGGTTGCAGCAGTTGAACTAGGTGCGGTCCCATTTGGTGTTGGAGTATCCCTGGAAACTGGCAAAGAATTAATAATTGTGAGAAAAGAAAAGAAGGAGTATGGACTTGGTAAAGAATATGAAGGGTCCATAGACAACATCTCCCGTATTACATTTGTTGAAGATGTAACAACAACTGGAGGGACCATATTAAGGGCAATCAATCTAATGCGTGAAAAAAAGGTAGATGTGGATAGAGTTATTGTGGTCGTGGATAGAAATGAAGGTGCAAGGGAGAATCTAAAAAACATTGGAGTTGAATTGTATCCCTTGATTGAAATGGATCAGTTAAAAAAGGAATTGGGTTTCTAAATTCACTCTTTCAAATAATTTAATAAATCAATCAGCCTCATTAAGCTTGGGGTTCCGGTCATCAATAGAGCCAGGAAAGAAGCCTCGATCAGCTCATCTCTGGTTGCTCCGGATTTAAGTGCAAGATCAATGTGATAGGGTAAGCACCATTCACATCCAGTTGCCAAAGCTAGTATGACCATTATTATTTCTTTAGTTTTAGTATCCAACTTTCCATCCTTGAGGGATTGATTAACCAATTCTCCGAAAGGTTTCATCAAGTCAGGTCTTTCCTTTGAAAGTCTCTGAAATAGTTCATTTACCTCATTAATTTTCTTATGCATTTCATCATTCATTTATCCCACCTCACTTTCTGAGTCTTTATGAAAATTTTCGATCGCCTTAATTAATTCCTCCTGAAATTTATTGAAAATTCCATATTGGTTTGGAATGAAATTAATGCTAACCTCATCAAGTAAAATGATTCTTAAAATAGATGATCTTTCCCCACCAATGATGTTAACTTTGCAGGGAACAAATAATCCAGATAATTTATCAGTTTCAATAAGTTCTAAGGCAGCTAAAGGTTTACAAATTTCTAGAATCCTGAAAAAACCTACATCTTTGTTGAAATTTTTCCTAATAATATTTTGAACATCTATTTCAGCTACGACAAAATATCCATTTTCTTTTAATTTTTCAATTATCCTAAACTCTAATTCTTCGGCACTGTAATCAAAGCGCCACTCTTTAAAGAATTTCATTTTTCAACTATAAATTAAGATTACTTAAGTTTTTCTTAAATTTCAGGGGAATCTATATCTCTGCCATTCTGATAAAAAGGATGTGGAAATATCAAGATAATCAATTATGGAGGTGGTAAGAAGGTATTTTGAAATTTAATTAACTATCTTATTGAAATAGAATCACACGATATTAATCAAAAATTATTTTATTTATTAATTTATATATTATAATGATTTAAGATGCAAAGCAAAAAACTCATATTTAAATGTATATTACTAGTTTCAATAATATGGAAAAATATTTCGATAAACATGATCATATTTTAAATAGCATTATAAATGCTGCGTATAGTTCGGGTTATCATGTATTATGCGCCGATCAGGACTCATCTTATACATTCGATCTCATATTAAAGAGGGAGGAACTGCTTGTAATAAAAATCTCTTATAATGTATCATTGATGAATGAAGATGCAGCATCATCCCTTGCATCATTTGCGAAAAATATCGACGCATATCCAATTATCATTGGAGTGGTAAATCGGAACGAAAGAATAGAGGATGGAGTATTACACACAAGGTACTCAATACCAGTCCTATCACCAAGAACATTTATAGATTTTATAAAGTATGAGGAAAGACCCCTAGTAAGGGCAGGACCTGGAGGTTTTTACGTTGATATTGATGGGGAGAAACTTAAGAAACTGAGGGAAGAACGCAACATATCATTAGGGGATCTTGCATCGGTTACAAACACTTCAAGGAGAACAATATTGCTTTATGAAAATGGAATGTCAATGTCTCTCGAAATCGCTCTTAAGCTCGAAGAATACCTTAATACCGAACTGATAAAAGCTACATCAATTCTAATAAAATCAATGTTGGGAGATGCAAAGCCTAATTTTAAGAAAATGAAAGAATTTGAAAGACTTGTAAGTTCACTATTAGAGAGCAAGGGATTTGATGTTTATTCCTATAGGAAATCTATGATAAATATGGTGATAAAAGAAGAAATGCAATCTTTTCTCAGCGGTCTTGAACTTGAGGATGAGAATTTTAGAAGGAAAATGGAATTCATAAGGAAAATGTCAGATTTGGTTAACAGGGAAGGGTTCTTAATAGTTAAAGAAAAAGACAAATTCAGACATGCTGACGTTCCCATAATAACTGTAGAAGAAATAAAAAATATAAGTGATAGGAGAGAGATTAAGTATTTAATAGAGGAGAGAAAGGAAGATTGATAATCTCAATTTCAGGTCAGAGAGATATTAAAATTGTAGGAATAGTAAAAGCACTAAAATCTTACGGAGATTTGGTTGAAAAATTAATAAGGGATTACAATTTTATAGAGATATTGCTTTCAACGACCGACGAGGATATTAATGGGATAAGAGAATTTATAAAAGCACCCTTTGAAATAAGTCTGGATGACCTTGAAATAATGTATGAACAATTGATGAAAAATTTTGGTGAAACATCAGTCCCTCCAGAAGCGTATGTTAGGGCTGTAAAATTGGCTGATGAACGAGGATTAAAAATCAGAGGGATAGATATCCCAGAAGGAGATTATGAAGATCTATATGTAAAATTCATAGATATAAAAGATCTAATTTTATTGAGCCTTCGTAAGAATAGATTGATGAAGAAAAAATGGAGCATAGATAACCCTGAGAAAACAAGCCTGGAATGGGATAAGGAAGTTTCAAAGGGAGGATATAGAAGGCTAGAAAATGAAAGAGAAAAGTTTATGGCAAATCAAATAGCATTATCACAGTCAGAAAGAATTCTAGTAATAATTGAAATTGAGCGCCTTAGCGGTGTAATCAACTACCTGAAAAACCAAATGCCAGAATATAAATTTCAGGTGATCTAGGTGAAGATGAAGGAGGCTTTGTTATTTTAATCTCCCTGAAATATTTTGAATATTCCTTGATGAGTTGTTGAGTTAGATCCCCCTGTAACATTTTTACTACCAAATGTCCATTTTTTTCTAAAAGTTTCAATGCAATATCAAAAACACTTTTGGCAATGAAATAAGAATTGGCATGATCCCTGTTGCTATCTCCTGAGGTTTTCATTAAAATATCCGATAGAATGAGATTAAATTTTTCCCCGAATTTTGAAAGAATGAAATCAGGGAAGTCATTTTCCATAATATCCTTTCTGATAAAATTTACGTTATCTATTTTCTCCATGGGAATAATGTCTACAGCAAGATTTTTACCGTGGGGATTAAGTTCAGAAATTACTTGGCTCCACCCACCAGGGGAGGAACCAAGGTCCAATATATTAATACCATCCCTTATAATATGGAATTTATCATTTATTTGAATGAGCTTGTATGAAGCTCTACTTCTATATCCCTCCTTCTTAGCTAGTCTGTAATATTTTTCCTTCCTTCTTTCCTTTATCCAGCTCATTTCTTAAGAATCTTCTCGTAATCTGATTTTCCAAGCAGGGAGTTTACTTCTGAGGGATTTGAAACCTTTAATTTAAAAATCCATGCCCCGTATGGATCCTTATTTATGAGTTCTGGTGTCTTTTCCAACTCCTTATTTATTTCAACGACCTTGCCGGTTAGTGGAGAGTAATAATCTTCGGCAGATTTTACACTCTCAACGGTTCCAGCAGTTTCACCGGCCTTCAACATTGCTCCTACCTTTGGAAGATCTACATAAACTATATCTGTTAGCTGTTCCTGTGCAAAATCAGTCAGCCCAACTGTCGCTATATCTCCGTCCAGTTTAACCCATTCGTGCGTTTTTGTATAATAAAGGCCATCTTTTACGAGGACCATGAGTGTTTATGATTTATTAAGAAAAAAATTTTTTGGGGAAATTATATAACTCAGTTGTGAGGCTTTTTATAGGGATCCCAGTCCCAACTACATCTAAAATCAAGGAATTGCTAGAGAATTTGGAGTTAAAAGGGAAAAAGGTAAAAGCAGAGAATCTCCATATAACTCTGAAATTTATAGGGGAAGTTAAATCTTCTAAGGAATTTCAGGATAATCTAAGAACCATAAATTATCATAAATTTAATCTTGTTCTCCAAGAGTTGGATGCCTTTCCGAAGCCTACCAACGGTAGAGTATTGTTCATAAAAGGGTACTCAGATGGAAATTTAGAAGAACTTGCCAAGATGATACATAATGCTACTAAAAATGTAAAACTGGATCATCCGTTCAAACCTCATTTAACAATTATGAGGCTGAAGGAACCAGCAAATCTTTCTAATATAATAGAAAGGTACAAAGGAGTAACCTTTGGTACAATAGAGGTGACAAAATTTAACCTATATGAATCAAAATTAACTCCTGAAGGACCAATATATAGAGTTATTGAGGAGTATCAGCTAATGTAATAAGTATCCTCCTTTGAAGTGGATTTTTCCTCATCTACATGCTGGATTACATCTATCATCAATATAGCATTTACGGGGATTATCCTCATGTGTTCTGTTCCATCCTTTTCCATTTTTATAAGAAGCGCTGGTTCCTCTCCCATGGATATGAATCCTTCCAAAACCCCTTCCGTTATAAAGTTCTCATCCGTGCTTGATGCTGAGACTATCCTATACATACTTCCCTTTGTTAAATGAGTTATCATTTCTTTTCACCTGCTAATTTTTCTATAAGCCCTATGGTTTTCCTGTAATTATCCATTGCCATTTTAACGTTATTCTCAACAAACATCCATGCTGCAGACAGTGAATTATACCTCAAAGAATAACTCTTTTCCTTGCCAGCGAGCTCCTCCTGTAATATATCTAATGCTTTAAGCCTGTTAAGGTATCTGTACAAAGTAGGCTTTGTTGTTCCAAGATACACAAGCATTTCATCAACAAGCCACTTCTTGTCCGGTCTTAAAAGGAATACCTCCTTGAAGAGTCTGTAAGGTATGCTCTTCTTTATACTATCCATATCCATTGTTTCCCTTTCGTTAATGTAACCAATGTCCAAAAGAAATTCCGAGAGTACTAGATCCAAGTCATCAGAATTTGGAGGACTTTTGTACTTTATGTGTATTTCAAACATCTTAACTTCATTTACTGAATAAATATTTGAGTTTAATTTTTTCCTAAGCGAATCAATAAGATGATGCACCATTTAAAAAAATTTTTATAGAATTACTTACTCTAATTGTAGCCTCTAAGGAGGATGCAATAAGATTGATGGAAGAAACGTCTGAAGATTCTGACCCTGGTGGCACGCCAGTATTTCGTGCCAAATCATTAGAGCAGCTTTTCTCTTTCAAAAGGATCTTTCTAAAATTCGAGGGAGTGAATCCATCAGGTACTCATAAAGATCGGGCAGCATATAGGCATGTTAAATACGCTGTTGAAAGGGGTTTTGATACAGTCACAGTGGGAACATGTGGAAACTATGGCGTTTCACTGAGTTACTATTCGAAGCTTTTTGGCCTGAAAGCCCAGGTCTATGTTCCTGAAAGATATCATACACCAAAGATTTCTGCGATTAAACAGAATGGTGCATTCCTCAACGAAGTACCCGGCGCCTATGAAGAGGCAGTGGAGTTGAGCAGGGATTATGCCATGGAAAATGGTTGGTATGACGCTAATCCCGGCAATTCAACCACGGAGATAAGTTACGAAGCTTATGCAAACATAGCTTATGAGATATACCAACAATTTGGAAGGGCTCCAGATGCAGTAGCTGTACCAGTCGGAAATGGAACTACTCTCGTTGGCATATATTCGGGTTTCAAGAACCTGAGAACTGCAGGACTCATTGATAAAATTCCAAGGATTCTTGGTGCCAGTACTGCAGGTGGAAACCCGGTTGTAAAAGCTTTTAAAGAAAATACAAAGCTGATGGATTTAAACCCAAACTCTTTGAGAGAATCATCCCTCAATGAGCCACTCATTGCTTACCATGCTTACGATGGAGAAATAGCTTTAGAAGCAATAAGAAAAACGAACGGTTATGCAGAATACGTAAGCGATAGCAAAATGTTATTCTACAAGAAACTACTTAAAAAAGAACTGGGACTGAATGTACTTCCAGCTAGCACGGCACCTCTCGAAGCTATTAGAAAAGTTGTAAAATATCCAGAAGAAAATCTATATGTTGCTGTTATAACAGGAAGATCATAAATGGATAGTGCTGTAATTTTAGCAGAAGGTGTTTTTGGCAGCACTTATGGTAAAACTGCCCATGGACTGGTTAGGTTCACGTCAAGGTATAAAATTGAAGCAGTAATTGATTCTCAGTTTGCTGGGAAAGATGCAGGGGAAATACTGACAGGGGAAAGGAATGGAATACAAATCGTTTCAACACTTCATGAAGCCATTAACTATAAGCCGAAATTCCTAATAATAGGTGCCGCAACAGACGGTGGATACCTACCTGAAAATTACAGGAAAGTGGTAAGGGAAGCCATTGAAAATGGCATTGGCATCGTCAGCGGTTTGCACGAATTTATTTCCGATGATCCTGAATTTTCAAAATTGGCAAATGAAAAGGGTGTTACAATCATAGATGTAAGGAAAATGTTTAGGGATAGAAAGATTCCTTTTACAGGAAAGATAGAAGAAGTGAAATCTAAAAAAATTGCAGTTCTAGGTACAGATTCAGCAATAGGTAAGAGAACTACTGCAGTGACATTGTGGAGAGAGCTAAATAAAAGAGGTAAGAAGGCAGAAATGATAGGTACTGGGCAGACGGCATGGATGCAGGGATTCAAATATTGTGCAGTAATAGACGCGTGCATAAACGATTTTGTTGCAGGAAATATAGAACATGAAGTCGTTAAGGCATGGTTTGAGGAAAAACCCGAATATATTATACTTGAAGGACAGGGATCAATTGTACATCCAGCCTATCCTGGAAGTTTTGAAATTATTGCTGCAGGAAGACCGGATGGAATAATATTGCAACACGCACCTGGAAGAAAAACTCTTGATGGTTTTCCTAATTATCCGATGCCAGATGTAAGGAGGGTAATAAAAATATTGGAACTCCTATCACAGAAAAAAGTTATTGCAATTACTTTCAACACTGAGAATTTAACAATTGATCAGGCCAAGGAAATTGCAAAGGACTACGGGAAGAAATTCAGGATTCCTGTTATACTCCCTCTACAGGAACCTGAAAAACTTGCAGAAGTAGTTGAATCTTATGAATTTGCAAGTAATAGATAATATCAGTATTAAGGAGCCCTCCATAGATGGACAGCGTGTTAAGGTTATCTACAACATTGATGGTCAGATATTAACTATAAACTTCAGATATTATAACGTTGAAATCAAAAGGAAATATGCACAAATGCTATCCCTTATGCCCGTTGTAAACTACTCCCTCTTTGTTAAATCCATTAAAATTGATTTTCCAATTACTGAGGAAGATTCAAAGTTTTTATATGAGGTACTGAGATTAAACAGCATTGAGATATACATTAACAAGTTAATAAAGCGCCCAGAATTTTTCAAGGATGAATATATACCTAAAAAAGCAAGCATTGATGAGGCTTCATGGGCTCCAAAATTGATATTTGAAAACGGAAACCCGTGGGAAAAAATATATACGGACAGGAATAGAGTTGCCATAATGTCCAGCGGAGGAAAAGAGAGCTTGCTAACATATGGCCTAATGAACGAGATCGGTGCTGAAGTTTATCCTATTTATTTCAATGAATCGGGCTCACATTGGAAGACGGCAATACCGGCTTACAGATATATGTCAGAAAAAGATCCGAGGACTCTGAGGATATGGAGCGATATAGATAGATTTTACAGAAGGATCAATGAAATGCTACCTATATTCAAAAAAGGAGCCTTGGAAATGTGGTCAGATACATACCCCATCCAGCTTTACATATTCCCGGTTTATATTTTTGCATCATTTCCATATATAGAAAAATACGCCATTGGAAACATTATGAAAGGGGATGAATACGATGATCCGAAGAATTTTGAACCATTAGATGGCATAAGGCATTTCTATGGAATTCTTGATCAGACAAAATTCTTTGACGACATGCTAACCCAATACATTCAGTCTGTGGGATTGAACCTTAGATTTTTTTCAGCAGTAAGGCATATTACAGGACTAGTTGAGGAAAGGATACTATTCCATAGATATCCCGAACTTTTGAAACTTCAAAGATCTTGCCACAGTTGCCACTATGAAGATGGAGAAATCGTACCATGTGGAAGGTGTTCAAAGTGCAACGGTATATTGCTTTTCCTGAAAGCGAATGGAATTGATCCAAGTATTATCAAATACAAAGATATTGATGTAAAAAGATTCATGGAAGAGTACCCTAACAGGCTTTACAGGATAGATGAAAGCGAAAAACTGCACGCGATGTATAAAGTTTCAGGAGGAAAAATAGGCAGAAGGGACGATTCCGTGGAGAAAATTCATTTCTGCAAAGATTTTTGTCCGGAAGAAACAATCCCCGAAGAATTCAGAGATAAATTGATTAAAATCTTTAAAGAATACACAATAGGCATTGAAAGGGATTAATAAGATTAAAATTATCAATAATACTGGCTTTCAATTACATATATTTCATCCGAATTCCTTGCTCTGGAGTAGTCTTCCAAGGGATTTTCATTAAGCTTTATAAAATTTAAGCCCCAGGAAAACTTTTCAAGCAATTTTATGGAAATATCTTTGAATCCCATAATGTAGTAAGAGGCGGCGAGTGCCTCAACTGTTGAGAGTTTGAAAGGTTTCCCATAGTTAACAGGATTTGCGGCGAGAAGATAAGGTAATGATCTGGTATTTTCATCGCGAAACATATAATTGTTAATGTTTTCCCAAGACACATCCATTGCAAGTATATTTTTGTAAATATTATCGGCTCTTGATAATCTGATTTTGGATGTAGGGTAAAGCACAATAACATCCCTGGGAACAAATGAAACGAATCTTGCAAGTCCGAACCTCTTTAACTTTCTTGCTGTACATTTTTTAGGATCGTCTTCATTTTTATGAATTATTAAAGGCACAAACTCCATTTCGCAATATCTATATGTCATTTCTATATAGAGATTTATGGAAAGTTCCAATATTCCGGGATTTTACAAGTTGAGCATGGAGAAGAGAAGGGAGATTCTGAAAAAATTTGCAAACCTTACTGAAGAAGAATTGGATTTAATAAGGAACATGGGGGCCTTAGGCGAACATCTTGCAGATCACATGATTGAAAACGTAGTTTCAGTGATGGAAGTGCCAATGGGTATAGCAGTGAATTTTCTAATAAACGACAGAGACTATCTCATACCCATGGCGATTGAAGAGCCCAGTGTTGTAGCAGCCGCAAGCAATGCTGCAAAGATGGCAAGGGTTAAAGGTGGGTTTAAAGCTATTGCCACAGACCCCATAATGATTGGGCAAATTGAAGTTTCTGGTATGCCTGACCCATTCGGTGCAAAATTCAGGATATTGGAAAACAAGAAAAAACTTCTTGAAATCGCAAACCAGCAGGATCCTATTCTGGTCAAGTTAGGTGGTGGAGCTAAGGATATTGAAGTAAGAGTTCTGGATGAAAAAGAACCCATGATAGTAGTACATATTTTGGTAGATGTCAGGGATGCAATGGGGGCAAACGCTGTTAATACAATGGCTGAAGCTTTAGCACCTTACATAGCAGAACTATCAAAAGGAAAAGTAAGGCTGAGAATATTGAGCAATCTTGCTACTTATAGATTGGCCAGAGCTTACGCAGTATTTGACAAGGATGCCATAGGTGGACCAGATGTAGTAGATGGAATACTGGAAGCTTATAAATTCGCCATGCTGGATCCTTATAGGGCAACTACACACAACAAGGGTATAATGAATGGCATAGATGCCGTTCTAATAGCTACATCCAACGACTGGAGGGCCATTGAAGCTGGTGCACATGCCTATGCTGCCATGAACGGTTACAAAAGCCTGACAAAGTGGGAAAAGAACGAAGATGGTGACCTAGTAGGATACATAGAGCTACCCATGGCAGTGGGGATTGTTGGCGGGGCTACATCAACACATCCTAAAGCCAAGATTGCCAGGAAGATCCTTAATGTATCAAGTGCCCAGGAATTTGCAGGGGTTCTTGCAGCAGTAGGATTAGCACAGAATTTTGCTGCAATTAGGGCACTGGCCACGGAAGGGATACAGAGAGGTCACATGGAACTTCACGCAAGGAATGTAGCCATCAGTGCGGGTGCAGTCGGGGATGAAATAGATCTAGTAGCTAATGAGCTGGTAAAGCAAAAGAAAATTAGGTTAGACGTTGCCCAGGAAATACTTAAAAAAATAAGGGAGACAAGTTCGTAAGAATCAGTTATATTTTTCTTATTTCTATTTAAAGTTAATAAACATATTTAAATCTCTACATTCAAAGTGTTCTTATCATCGGGGTCTAAGACATCTCTTTCTTTTATTATATAAAATCCATCCCTATTATCACCCCTTAACCTTATCTTCACTTCCCAGTATCTGTTCCATAGCTCCAAAATCATTCTCAAACCATCGAGTGGTTTTCCTCCTCTTAATTCCTTTATAAAGGAAAGGTCTTCAATGGGTTTATCTGAATATACAGATGCGTATTTTTCCAGTAAGGACTTAAATGCAATTTTATGGTAAACAGGAATTTCATGGAGTACATCTAATTCAGGCTTGGTCAATTCAACTGCTTCTGATATGTATAATCTTCCGCACTCATTTTTTATAGTGCAAACCTCCCTGTCACCAATGTCAATTTTGGAAAGGGATTCTTTCAAAGTTTTGCAATATTCTATAGCATCTTTAAAATTTTCAAACTTTTCTATGGATGGAGACCCAGCAGAAACTACCCTATATTTAGGTGGAAATTCACGTGAACTATCTTCAAAATCATAATTCATTGTTTTAAAATTAGTTTTTCAATGAAATATTTATTGTAAAAAATTTGAAAATAATCAGAACATTGCCTTCAACCTAATTTGCATTTGAGGATCATTAACAATTTTTTCAATTTCGGAGTATAATTTGGTTTTGTCATATTTAACCCTTTTAAATTCAAAAGAATATTTCTCCATATCCATAATGAGATATGAAGGGAAACCAATTATATCCCTCGGCTGACCAAGGGAACCGGGGTTAATGAATGTTTTCCCACCCTTAGTTAAAATAAATTGATGGTGTGTATGTCCTATGAGGAAATAATCACCATCATCCGATCCCAATTGGCCTTTTGAATTTAGAGTCTCAGCTTTCCAAGGGAAAATATAACCATAGAGGTGATCCCAGGGAGCCCCATGATATATGTTTATTTCAGTGGAACCAGAAATTATAGAATCGCTTTCTTTGAATTTTTTAAGAAAATCTATGTCCTCTTTAGAAAGAAGCTTTAAAGTTATGTTCTCTCTAGAGTATACAGAAATATCGTGGTTCTCTTCTCCGCATTTGCAATCTACTCCATATGCAACGGCGTAGTCATGATTACCCATTATGTGAATGTCAAAATTCTCCTTCAATAAGTCTATTACCTCACCGGGATAAGGGCCATAATCTACTGAATCACCTAGGAAGATTGCTTTATCATAATTTTCTTCAAGTGCTATTCTCAATGGAAAAGGGTTGGAGTGTATGTCACTTACTACGAGTACCTTCATTCAATCCACCTAATAATCTAATGATAATAAAAATTATGCCATTAGAAAAATGTCTTTAATTCCCTCGCCATTCCAACTTGATAAAGATGATTTACAACATTGATGGATATAAAATCAACGTAGAAATAATGGGTTATGGGGAGCCTGTTTTGCTAATACATGGATTGGGCTCGGCAAACTTCGCCATGTATCCATACGCATATTATATCAAAGATTTTAGAAGAATTTACTTGGACGTTCCAAACCATGGAAAGAGTGGAGATTATGAAATAGATTTAGATGGAATTTCCTCGATTTTTAAAAAAATAATGGATAATTTAAGTTTTGAAAAATTTTCAATAATCGGAATTTCCATGGGCTCCATGATCGCTTCCATAATGGCAAATAAGTATAGAGACTCTGTAAAGAAATTGGTACTGATTTCACCCACTACTCATTTAGATGAAGATGTATTTAAAACTATTTCAATGTGGTCAGGGTCAGAGGAGGAATCAATGAGAGCTTCTTTCTCAGAGAAATTTATCAGGGATAATATTGATAGAATTAGGGAATATGAAAAGCTCCACCCCTTTGATCCCATGAGGTCTTCACAGATTGGCACAGCTTTGTTATCATTTGATATTAGAAATTATAAAATTCCCACCGATACTTTAATTTTAATAGGAATTCATGATATACTTTTTGGACCGAGATTTGAAGAATATTTAAGGGAAGTTTTCATAAGTGGTAAAATCATAAAAATTGATTCTGGCCATTCCATGACCTTTGAAGCTATAGATAAAATTGGGCCCATAATAAGGGATTTTATAAAGGGTTGAGAAACAATCTACCATTTCAATTATAAATTTCCGAGAGTGAAATTTCTAATAGTTTTTTGAATTGGTTAAACTGCTTTTCATAAGGCCCTTTTAGTTTTGTATTTGGAGTAACATTTTTTCTTATTTTAATTAGATCTCTAATTTCATTGAAGCTACTTATTTCGCCAGACGAATACAATGAAATAAATCCATCTCCCTGGGCTGCTCCTTCACTCACCTTGATTTCTTGTGGCAATCCAACTATATCCGAGACAATCTGCGTCCAGATAGTGCTTTTTGAACCTCCACCACCAGCCACGATACTTTTTGGAAATACATCAATGGAATTAAACTTCTCAATCGTGTATTTTAACCAGTATCCCACACCTTCCATCAGTGATAGGTAAAAATCGTAAATATCATTGGAAAAATCTACATAATAGAAAGATCCCTTTAACTTATTGTTCCATATTGGAGCCCTTTCTCCCGTGAAAAATGGAAGGCTAATGATTTTGCCAGGTCTATTTCTCTTTTCAATTATCGTATCTATTTTGCTTAAATTTTTTCTTATGATTTTTCCGAACCAGTTAAGGAGGGAGCCCGCATTATACATGGCAGCCTCTGACACGTATCTACCGGGGATAATATGCCTAGTGTTTGCAAAAATATTGTCAAATTTTGTTCCGTCATGGACAACATCATAAACTCCTGATGTCGCATATATGAACGAAGATTCCCCTTTATCAAGAACACCATCTGCAAGCAAGGAGGCATAGGCATCCTGTGCGCCAGCGGTAACTAGAGTATCCCTAGATAAGTTGAACTTATCAGAAGAATCCCCATTAACTGTACCTGCAATTTCATAAGATTCCATTAATGTAGGCAGAATATCGGGGTTTAAATTTGCTAATTCCAACATTTCATGGTCCCAATCAGATTTTGACACGTTATAGAAGGGTGCAAACAGCATTGCTGAAGTATGATCCATTACGTATTTACCTGTCAATCTGAAGACACAATAATGAGCCACGTCAAGCAATTTTATCTGGCTTAAGGGGGCCTTTATATTCCTTAGTGCATACATTGCTTTATATCCTTCAAATATGGAACTTGCTCTATTTTTTGTTTTAATGAACAATTCTTTGGGGTCAATTAATTTTGTAAATTCATGGGCTATTGCCTCTGATCTGGAGTCGAGATAAGTAATTGTGGGATGCACCTCTATTCCACCCTTGCCGATAAAACTTACTGATTCAAATCCAGAGAAAGTTATAGATTCTATATCTCCAGGGAATATGTTTCCTTTTTGTATAAGGTTCCCGATTATATCCATAGATTCTTTGAAAAAACTTTCTGCCCATGTTTCAGATATGCCATCTATTATAGTCAATTCATGTAATCTGCTATCTTTTCTTATTATGTTTCTGTCCCTGTCCATCAGTACTCCCTTAGTTGAGGTAGACCCTATGTCTACACCAATGTAGTACTTCATAATTATACAAAAGTCACCTGAATTTTCATTTCATCCCCATTCAAAGCAGCATCGAAAGCGTTTTTCAGCTCCTGGAAATTAAATTCTTTAGTGACAAGTTTATCAAGTGGTAACGCTTTTTTCTCAATTAATTCTATAGATTCCTTCATGTCTTCCCTGGTATGGTCAGTAGAGCCGGTAATTATTTTTTCAGAATAGTGGACCGTATTAAGGTCCAATGCTATGAAATCGGGAGGGTATGTACCTCCAAAAATAACTATCGGAGCAGAATCAGATGCAATGGATATTGCATTTTCGACTGCACTCCTCCCACCAATGGATGATATTACACCATATATGCTGTCCTTGAGAATCTCCTTTATAGTGGATGGATTCACCGATATATCTGGAGGTAGTGCATTTATACCAAGTGACCTTGCAAATTCATATCTACTTTTCTTGATCTCTATCAAAACCACGTTTTTTCCCAAATGCCTTGAATAAATCGCCATTAACATACCCATAGGACCTGCCCCAAGTATGGCAAGGTTCTTTTGAGGGACCTTCTTTACAGCATGAATAACTACCGCGAGAGGCTCAGCAAAAGCACCGAATTTGGGATCAACGCTTTTCGAGAATTTATATACAAATTTATATGGCACTTTATAGTATTCGGAATAACCTCTTGCAATATCTTTCTTATTTTCACATAAGTTTATCAATCCATCTTTGCAATACCTGCAATTGCCACAATAGGTGAAGGTTTCATGGGTAACTATATCACCTATTTCGAAACCCTTTACTTCGTCACCTAATTCCACAACTTCACCTACTACCTCGTGGCCTGAAAGGCCATAAGTATCAATTCCAGTAGTAAAAAGGGGATTATCATATGTCGATTCCTTCCTCAGTCCTTTATAATACCTTAAGTCAGTAGGGCAGATCCCAATCCTTATGTTCTTAATGAGTAGTTCGTCTGGACCTGGTTTAGGAATAGGGATTTCTGATATTTCAATATTAGAAGGACCTTTAAAAATAGCTGCTTTCAAATTAAACCACCGTGTACTATTTTTATCAGCTCCTTAACTGTCTGTTCTATATTATTTGATTGGAATATACTCCTCCCTATGGCTCCTCCAGCACCTCCTGCCTTTATTACCTCATTCATTGCATTAAATATGTTTCCACCCGATGGATCACCGCCAGCGATAATTACGGGCACAGGACAGGATTTAACAACATCATTGAAATTCTTTACGAAGCTGGTTTTTACTATATCAGCACCATACTCAGCTGCCGCTCTGGCCCCCCTTGAAACTAATTCAGTGCTACTAGATGGTACATCTTTTTCCAAAGGTATAAATTCATTTATATAAGGAATTCCATATTCCTCGGAGGCTCTTGCAATTTTTCTCATTTTATCAGCTACATCAACTTTCAAGGGAACCTCACCGAAATATGTGGTTTTAATTGCATCAGCACCTAATGAAACTGCAAATTTTACAAAATCCTCATCAAATGGTATGTTAAGCACAACGGGAACTCTTCCAACAATTATTTTGTAATATCTTAATAAAGTACCTTCATTAATTAAAACTGCATCCACCCCTCCCTTTATAACGGAATCTAGAACTTTACCCATATTTTCAAGTCCTTTAACCAGGGCATCTTCTCCTCCATGATCCAATGCAGATATCAAAGTATGGCCATCACTTTTTAAAAATCTGCTAATTCTGATTTCTTTTCCAATATTGGGCATATAATTAATGATAGGCAACGAATTAATAAATCCTTGTCATAAAATTTATAATGTGTCATGCTACACATCTATTTTTTGACAATTGCTGTAAACTTTTTTCAATATCTCAAACGAATATCTCAAACAATTTACATTAATCAAGAGTTTAAAATAGAAAAAATTTACTAATTAAGGAAGATTGAAAAAATATTTATAACGTCTGGTTTTATAATTTCATGTCAGATTCTGGAGGGCTTTCAAAGGATAAGGTTGGATTATGGTCCATGGCATTTATGACTGTAGCAGCAATATATCCTATGGCCATGGCTGTTTCTAACGCAGCCGCAGCCGTAACCTATGCAGGTTTTGCAGCGCCATTGGTTCCAATATTCGGTGCAATCCTAATATTGCTGGCAAGTATTCCAATTCTTGAATATGCAAGACTAACATCATTTGCCGGGGGGTATTATGGTCTTACAGAATTGGGTTTTGGAAAGGCAGTGGGTAAATTCGTTTCTCTCATGAATCTTGTATATTTCCTGTTCTTTGATGTGTTAACTTCAACTGCATTTGCATATGTGATTTATTCTTCACTTATTTATCTGTTGAGCGGTTACATTTTACCCTCATGGATATACGTATTGATTTCAGTACTATTCTTCATCGCCATGTACATTGTATCGGTAATAGATTTGAAAGTGGCAGCTAAGTGGATCATATTCTCAGGTGTTATCCAGATTTTAATTTTACTTGTTTATGGAGCTTACGTCATAATTAAAACCCCTTATAACAGTTTACAGGCTTTCAACCCCAATGTGGCCCCGGGAGGTTTCTCAGGATTATTCCTAGGGGTAATATTGGCCGGCTTCCTTTTTTACACTGGATACGGCGTTCCACTCTTCTTTTCTGAGGAGGGAAAGGCATCTTTCAAGAATGTCTGGAAAGCAATTATAGTAGGAGTACTTATCTCCACAGCAATAGGAATATACGCAATGTATTCTGAAGTGGCTGCTATAGGGCTTTCCCATGCATCTAACCTTTCATCAGAGCTAAGCCCGGGATTGGCTGCATACATTCCATATCTGGGATTGGCAGCAGGCTGGCTATTCTTTATTGTTGCATTATTGGGCCAGGCGTTCGGAGGCTTTGTTCCAGGGATGTCCTTTACAAGGCTGTTATATGCCATGGGAAGGGACAAATTCGTTGGGTCCAAATTCCTAACAAAGGTGAACAGCAAGGGTTCTCCAACCAATGCAGCCTTATTTAACGCAATAGCCGGATCTCTGGTAACTGTAATAATCGAGCTCCTGATGATACATTTTTATGGTGTAACCCAAGGTCCTTTCTTTGCGCTTTTCCTAGCAGGAAGCATGGTTGTAGCACTGTGGTTTATACACCATATAATACCCGAAATGGCTTTGGCTTTCTATCTGCATAAATCAGGTAAGAAAGTTACTACACCTAGAAACTTTTTGATTTCAGTTGTTGCACCTGCTGGAGGCGTTGTTTTATTCGTATATGCATTTTATGAAGGTTATAGCAGCTTAACAGAACCGTACTTTGGTGGACTGATTGCAGTGTTTATTATAGCTATAATAGCTGCAATCATAGTGACAATTAAACATTACAATGGAACATTAGGAGATAGCTATGTTTCAAAAAATGTTCAGCAAAAAATTTAGTTATATCCTATTCTTTTATTTTATTGTGGTTAAGAATGGCGATGCAAATGAACTGGAAAATGTATATAGATGGTGAGTGGGTAGATTCAAAAACTGGGAAGGTAATGCAAGTATTAGACCCATCTAAAGGGGAACCAATTGCAACAGTGCCGGAAGGTGATATTGAGGATTTGAATTATGCTATTGAGTCAGCTAGAAATGCGTTTGATGATGGAAGGTGGAGTTACCTTACACCAGCAGATAGAAGCATGTATCTACTGAGAATAGCTGAGGAAATAGAAAAGAGGTTCGATGATTTTGTAAAAATGGAAACTTTAATAACGGGAAAGCCTATCAAACAGGTTAAAAGTTATGATGTTCCGTATACAATTGATAACATTAGATTCATTGCTGGAGCTGCAAGAATAATTGAGGGCAAATCCATGGGTGAGTACGTCTCAGACGGAACAAGTGCCATAAGAAGGGAGCCTATTGGGGTGGTGGGCGTAATAACACCATGGAATTATCCTCTAATGATGGTAGTTTGGAGGGCCTTCCCTGCAATTGCCATGGGAAATACCGTTATCATAAAACCAGCAAGTTGGACCCCCCTTACGACTTTAATGCTGACTGAGGTAGTACATAAGGTCGGAGTGCCAAAAGGAGTATTCAATGTCGTAACGGGTCCTGGAAGCAAGATAGGGGAAGAGATTGCCAGGAGCAAGAAAGTGGATATGATAGCCTTTACCGGAAGTACAGAAGTTGGAAAGAGACTTTCAGAACTATCCTCTTCCAATTTGAAAAAAGTTTCGCTCGAATTAGGAGGGAAAGCGCCATTTATTGTATTTGAAGATGGCAATGTTGAAGGGGCGGTTGAAGCTGCTATAGTTGGTGGATTGATAAACAACGGAGAAGACTGTGCCAATTCAACAAGATACTATGTTCATGAGACAATTTATGAAAAATTTATTAACAGGCTAAATGAAAGGCTTGCAAAGGTGAAAGTGGGTTCCCCATTTGATGAAAATACTGATTTAGGGCCTTTAATTTCAAAAAGTCATCTAGAAAGGGTAAAAAGATATATAGATCAGGGTATAAATGAAGGTGGCAGGCTTTTAACAGGAGGGACTATACCAAAAATAAAAGGGCATGAAAACGGATTCTATTTATCCCCTGCGGTTATTGAAACGGAAAATGAAGAATCGTCCATAGTTAAAGAAGAGATTTTTGGACCTGTATTCACTGTTTTAAAATTCAAGGATTATGAGGATGTAATTCGGAGAGCAAATGATGTTATTTATGGATTAGGTGCTTCTGTTTGGACTAAAGATGTTATCAGGGCCGTTAGAGCCACAAGGGATTTAAGATTTGGGACAGTATGGATTAACGAGCATGTAGTCGTTCCATCTGAGATGCCATGGGCAGGTTATAAGCAGAGCGGACATGGCGCATCTCTTTCTGCATACTCACTGGAAGAATTTACATATATAAAGCACGTTTATTTCGATATAACTGGAAAGGTTAGGAAGGACTGGTATAATTCAATTTTCAAAGGAAGCTAAACCCATATCTTTCAAACAGAATAATAAATTTTAAAATTTTATCTTTTTATTCTCCCAAATACATTTCTAAGATAGGTGGAATGGGAACTGCTATAAAAAATATAAAGGAGCCTGCTAAGATTCCAGTTTCATTTGAGCTAGACTCTCGTGATAACCATGAAAATTTTTCTGCTGTTATATTAAATAAGACATTCGAGCTATTCCCATTAATTATGTTATAGAGATTTTTTTGATTTAAATCCGCCTTGATAGGTTTAAAGAATAATTGTAAGTGCCTGAAAAAAGAAGTCTAATGTGATTAAAATAAAGGTTGCTAATTTCATATTTCCAACCAAATTTACCTACTACTATAAATTCATGGAAGTCCTCAAAATGTAAGGATTACTTTATAAGATTTTAGGGGGATATATTGAGTTCCGTTGTTTCCGTCAGCTGTTATATCTCCGGAGGGGGAATTTGCATATTAAATTAAAGGTGCGATTGTTCTTTATGGATAAGCTCCATTTGATACTAGTAGGGAGATTGAGCGTGAACTACCCCGCCCTCACAGACGGGGTATCAACACCTCGCGGTGAGGATTTACTGCTTCTTTCAGGAAACTTACTATATAACCCTCTGAGAAGGGAATTTATAGCATATGTTTCCTGTCCACAGGCCCTAAGGGCAGTCCCGACCCCGCACGAAGAAAATTAGAGAAGCATTATAATTAAGATCAACGACCTGTTTATTCCTTATCAAATACGAGATAATAATGATAGGGAAAATAGTTCTTTTTAGTTAATTTGAATCCTATCTCCTGTAAATCATTGATAACAACATTCTCTTCTAATTTAAAAGGAGGCCCAAAGAAAGCCTTCCCTGGTATAAAATCCAATATACCTATCCTTCTGATTATCATCCTTTTCAAATTTTTAAGAGTATTTTCTTTGCATTCAAGCCTGAAGTCGTGGTAAACATTTGCCATGAAGCCTATATGAAAGGTATCATCTTTGGAATAGTTGCAAAAATTGCTTTCAATGTAGTTAATTCCAACTGCTTTAAAGTCCTGACCTGACCAGTTTTCAACATCCAATAAGTAAACATTGGGTGTGAATTTCTTAAATGCTAATGAAAAGAAACCGTCTCCTCCACCGATGTCTATTATTTTTTCTCCCTCCTTAATATCGAGGAATGAAGCTATGAATTCTGGATCAAGATTCGCCTCTTTTCTCATTCTTCTAGTATGTTCCCATGGCATAAAATTCGATGGATAATACATTTATCCTATTTAGAACTTTTTTATATCGCGTTGTTTCTGAGCTTATTGAACAAGTAACCTATACCAAGCAAAAGCAGTATCAACACTATAATTTCCAATGCAAGGTACACAACTTCAAAATAAAAAATCACATTTAATGTTATTGAAATTGCATAAGTAAATTTTATAAACAATTTTCTTTTTAATCATTGTGGATTTTTCAGTAATTCAAGATAAGCTAAAAAATGACAAGATCCTTTTTTTGGAGGTTTATTCATACGCTGCTGTTGCAATAATTATAGACAAAGAAAAGGGGCTTCTGATTGAAAAAAGGAATGAGAGGTTAGACGATCCCTGGGCAGGACAATTTGCATTGCCAGGTGGACATTTCAAGAAAGAAGATATTGATCTGCTGAATACAATAACCAGAGAAGTTCAAGAGGAAACTGGAATTGATTTAAAATCTATAAAAAGTATGGGATACTTCGGACCATTCTCCCCCCGGAATAAGTTGGATCTACTCGTTTACGTCTTTGTATATATATTAGATAAAAATAATGGAAATCCAGAATTGAAGCAGTCCTCAGAAACCAGCTACCTTGGTTGGGTAACATTGGATGAACTTAAGAAAGGTAGAAAGGAAATGGATGGTGAAATTGTATTTAATATAAGGGAAGGTATAATCTGGGGCATGTCGGCAAGAATTTTGGATACGTTTATGAGAATGCTGGAAAATTAAATTGAAATTTGATGGACATTAAAATATTTAATGGAATTTCTTATTAATTAAATATGCAAGAGATAAGTAACTCTTTGCCATTCCAATCTCTACATAATCCTAGTATTGAAAGGTACAGGGAGATATATAAGGAATCTATTGAAAATCCTGAAAAGTTCTGGAACGAACATGCATGGATACTAAATTGGTACAGAAAATGGGACAAGGTCTTAGATGATTCCAATGCACCTTTTTACAGGTGGTTCATTAACGGTAAGCTAAATATTTCATATAATGCTGTGGATAGGCACGTTAATAATTTCCGGAGGAACAAGGCGGCCTTTATATATACCAATGAAAGGGGAGAAGAGAAGATCGTTACTTATCATGGATTGTACAAGAGAGTCAATTCATTTGCTCAGGCATTAAAAGATATGGGTATAAAAAAGGGGGATACAATTGCCATATATCTACCAATGATCATAGAGGCACCGGTTGCTATGCTTGCAGCAGCCAGAATAGGAGCAACTTTTGCTCTAGTTTTTTCTGGTTTTGGAGCTGAAGCCCTAGCTGAGAGGATAAATGATTCCGGAGCAAAGTTAATAGTGACCGCGGATGGTGGATACAGGCGGGGAAAAATAATACAATTGAAAGATATTGTAGATAAGGCCTTAGAGTATACAAGCAATGTTGAAACAGTGATAGTTGTAAAGCACACCAATACAGATGTCAATATGGTCGAAGGAAGGGATTACTGGTACCATCATATCACCGGAGAAAATGTATATGTGGAGCCTGAACAGATGGATTCAAATGATCCATTGTTCATACTGTATACCTCTGGTACTACTGGGAAGCCAAAAGGAATTGTTCACAGTACTGGAGGTTACGCTGTTTGGGTTTCCAATACATTAAAATGGGCTTTTGATCCGCAGGAAACAGACAGGTGGTGGTGTGCTGCTGATATAGGCTGGATTACAGGCCACAGTTATATCGTTTTTGCCCCATTGATCCTGGGGTTAACATCCATACTGTATGAGGGTAGTTTTGATTACCCATTTCCAGATCAAATTTGGAGAATAATAGAGCTGTACGGCGTGAATATATTATATACATCTCCAACGGCTATAAGGATGCTTATGAAATACGGGGATATATACCCAAGAAAACACGATCTCTCTTCATTAAGAGTTCTCGGAAGTGTTGGTGAGCCCATAAATCCAGCAGCATGGGAGTGGTATTACAAAAACGTTGGCAATTCCCGATGCCCCATAGTGGATACTTACTGGCAGACTGAAACTGGAGGTTTCGTCATATCACCACAACTTGGATTGGCCAATTGGCCATTAAAACCTGGGTCTGCAACGTATCCACATCCAGGAATTGAAATAGAAATAATAAAGGATAACGGAGAGAAAGCTAAAGTAGAGGAGAAGGGATATCTATTCATAAAGAAACCATGGCCGGGCCTTATGCTTACGGTAAATAAGGATCCAAACAGATATGTGAGTACATACTTTTCCAAGGTAAAGGGGTATTACTTTACTGGGGATTATGCAATCATGGATAATGATGGTTATATATGGCTTTTAGGAAGGGCTGATGAGGTGCTTAAGGTTTCAGGTCATAGAATTGGGACGATAGAAGTTGAAGACGCATTGCTATCCACAGAACTAGTTTCTGAAGCGGGCGTATTCGGTAAACCTCATCAAGTCAAAGGGGAAAGCATTGTGGCCTTTGTAGTTCCAAAGTCAGGGATTCAGAGAGAGGGCTTGGAAGAAAGATTAAAACAGATGGTTAGGGAAAAATTTGGCCCCATAATTGTTCCAGACGAAATACATGTTGTTGAAATGCTTCCAAAGACAAGAAGTGGAAAAATAATGAGGAGAGTAATAAAGGCTGTTTATCTAGATCAGGTTCCAGGGGACCTTACAACACTTGAGAGCGAAGCATCTGTATCTGAAATTAAAGATGCTGTGGATAAGTTCAAAAATCAATTAAAAATAGAATAATTTATTTGTTTTTATTAAAACAATTTTAAGAACTGATCAGTTTTAATTATTTTTGAGAACTCTTCTCTAAGAGATGCAATATTTACATCATGAACTGTTTGAGCTGCTATGACTTCTCCAAATTTTCCTATTCTGTCAAAAGTATAACACGCATCCTCTACAACATAATTTTCAAATCCAAGATTGCCAGCCATTCTTGCGGATGTAGATACACAATGATCTGTTGTAATACCAGCTAGAAAAAGCGTTTTTATTCCCTTCATTCTGCAGTAAACATCAAGGTCTGTTCCTATAAAGGCACTATTAACCCTCTTAGTTACAATTTTTTCATTTTCGATTGGAATAGCAACATCTTGAAATTCAAAACTTTCTTTACCTTCCCTGAAAGGAGAGTTCTCGTTGTAAGAAAGGTGCCGCACATGTATTACTTCTATTCCATTTTCTCTTGAAAATTCAATAATTGCCTTCAAATTCCTTTCAAATTGTGGATTATTTCTTTTCCCCCAATTGTTAAGAATCCAAGCCTTCTGAACATCGATTATTACAAGTGCTGTTTTTTTAGTTAATTCGTTATTCATGACTGTAGAGGAAAAATATTTTGATAAAATTATCTCATGAATGTCAAAATTAAATATGTCCTACGGTTTAGGGCACTGAAATGATACAATGGAATATGTTGGAAATTTCCCAAAATACTTCAGGTTTAAGCTCCTATGTCTTTCTAGTTTATATCGCACTGATTATTTTATTTGTGGTTAGGAGATTAATCAGGGGGATACGAGGGAGAAAATACAAAAGATCAAGGATTTTGATGCCCCCGGTAATATATTTATTATTAACTTTTATATATATGTTTGCGGATTATAAATTATATGGGTTTTATTACGTAATATTTTTGATTTTCTTGATAGTTCTCGGAGTATTAGTTGGGTTGAAATTTGGAGAGACCGCTGAGTTTTTCTACAAGGATAATCAGCTATTTTATAAGAGATCTCAGGCTATATTAAGTCTATGGCTCATTTCGTATATAGGAAGATTGGTAATATTTCTATATTTACCCAATGTAATGATACTGTCTGAACTCTTGGATGTACTGCTATCATTCACCACAGGTCTTCTTGTTGGCGAGGCTATTGTAATAATCAGGAAAGAGGGGGAATTCAAAAATAAACAAGTTGAAAGCCAGAATAACTAAATATTTAACCAAATTCGATATTTAAGTAAGAATGAAAAATAGGGAAGTTGTTATCACCGGGGTTGCAGGATTCATTGGCAGCAATATGGCCGAAAAACTTGTTATGGAAAATAGAGTTTATGGAATTGACAATCTTTCTTGGGGTAAAAAAGAAAATTTAGAAAGTTTGTTTAAAAACCAGAATTTTAAATTCATTCACATGGATGTTAAAAATACTGAGCAACTAGCCAGAGAAATTGAAGGAAAGGACATAATAATACATTTGAGTGCCAACCCAGATGTAAGAAAAAGTGCAGAAGACTCCCAGATAGATTTCAATGAAAATGCCCTAGCAACATATTCAGTTTTGGAGGCCATGAGGAAATCGGATGTAAACGAAATAATATTTGCCTCATCATCCACAGTTTATGGCATCCCTGATTTAATGCCAACCCCTGAAAATTATGGCCCTTTGAAGCCCGTATCACATTATGGAGCTTCAAAATTAGCAGCGGAAGGTTTTATATTTTCATTTTCAAACATATACGGTTTTAAATCTTCTATATTCAGATTTGCGAACGTGGTTGGAAGAAGAGGGACTCACGGTGTAATTTATGATTTCATAAATAAACTCAAGAAAAGTCCAGATACCCTCGAAGTTCTGGGGGACGGAACACAATCAAAATCCTATATTCACATAGATGATACCATGGATGCCATGATTGAACTTCATGGTAAGGGTGATGGTTTATTCAATATTGGTACTGCAACAAGGACTTCAGTTTTAGAAATCGCTAAAATGGTCATATCCAGAGTATCTCCCGGTGCAAAGATAAAAATAATGGGCGGTCCTGGAGGAGGGGGGTGGAAGGGCGATATAAAGGTAATGCACCTTGATATCAAAAAAGCACTATCCTACGGATGGAAGTACAGGTATGAAAGTACCGAGGCTGTTAAGAAAGCCTTGGAGGAGCTAACGGTAATATGAAGATACCAACTTTTGTTTCATCCCTTGATTCAATAATTAAGGGCGGAATGCCCATAGGAACTTCTGCACTTCTCATGGGAGATCCAGGTGCTGGAAACTTTGAATTTGCCATCACTTCAGCTTCCAAGCACGCTCTCGCTATTGAAGGAAAACTCCCACTGGAACTTGAAGGGAGGGACGTTAAACCTTTAAATGGAATCCTTTACGTAACAATTTCAAAGCCTCAGAAAGAGATTCAGAGATCTTTCCGTCTTATAATGGATGAGGCATTGGTAAGGGCACTTGAATCACATATTAGCTATGTTGATCTTTCGGGCATTTATTATTCAAGGAGCCAAATTCCCGCATCATGGATAGGTAAGAGTACCCTGAAAGATAAGGAGGATTTCATTACTGTACTTTTTAAGTCGTTGGAAGAAAAGGGGAGAGGGAAGCTGATAATAATAGATTCATTGACAGATTTATTTACCTGGAGAGATTTTGATTTCAATAAAATCTTAGATCTTTCCAGGGGTGTAACAAGAGTTGTTAAAGAATGGGATTCTGTTGCATATACTCTCATGACAAGAAACATCACAGACCCTAAAAATGAAAACATTTTAATTGAGATTTTCGACGGTGCAATGGTTTTCAGATGGAGCGAATCAGAAAACATCAGTAAAAGGTTCAGATATATGTATATGCCAAAGTTTATCGGCGTTCTACAGTTTATTGAAAAAGAGAGGATAGAGAAATTTGATACGCAGTTTGATTATAATACAGGAATGGTAATATTAAATATTACAAGGGTGAGATAATGGAATTAGTGGACACCGGGATAGTTGGGCTCAATGAAATGCTTGGAGGAGGAATTCCGAAAGGACATACAGTTGTGGTGCTTGGTGGTTATGGTACGGGAAAAACCACTATGGCACTCCATTTTGCAAATAGGGGCCTGGAACTTGGTGAAAAGGTTCTATATTTGTCATTGGAAGAAAGGAAGGAAAGCATATTAAGGGCCTCAAAACAATATGGAATGAACCTCGATAATGAGAATTTTATACTCATGAGCCCTGGAATTTTAGATTTCCTTGAAAGGTTGAAAAATAAGGAGAACATTAAATCTGATATTCAGGATATTATGCCTTCCAGGCTTATTGTGGATAGTGTTTCCATAATCCTTATGGCTGCTGAAAGCGAATCAGAGATGAGATCAGTACTTCTGAATCTCTCAGATTCATTGAAAGACCTTAATGTTACAACTTATTTTCTAGCAGAATCGAAGGTTGAGAGCCCTTATTCTTCCAGGGACGGATTTTCGGAATTTGTAGGTGATGGGGTAATATCCCTACAGAACAGGTACGATGATGAGAAAGGGACTACCACATCTATAATAAGGATATTGAAAATGAGGCTTATGAACCATGATAGAAAAGCTCATCCATATTTAATAAGCGAAAGGGGGATGGAAGTTCTTTCGAGGTCAGATGTTTACTTCTAAAATTTACCGAACTCTAATTTTTTGCCCATTGCCCTTAACCAATATTTTCCTATCTCGCTAGTGTTTTTTACATGGGTACCTGCACATGCGCATTTATCTATTCCATCTATCTCAACTATGGAAACTTTAGTTAAAGATTTAGGTAATCTTTCCAAGTTGCACCTCTTTAACAGGCTAGCATTGAGATTTTCTTTCTGAATTGAGTACCTTTTAACATCCCTAGCCATTTCATTTATTCTATAAAAATCATCCTCTAAGTTATAAATTTCTTTATCGAGAAATATTTCACCATACCCTTTGTAAACTTCGGATTTTATTGTTCTTATTCCATGCTTATCATAAAGCAATGCAGATATTGCATGTTGAAGTGTATGCATTTTCATGATTTCGTATCTTCTTTCCCAGTCAAGCCTTAGAATGCCCTCTTTCCCTTCGACAATCTCCTTTGCTAAATGCACAATCCTATTCTTTCTCTTTATTACATTGAATATTTGTACTTCATTATCCCCTATTAGAAGTTGCCCCCTATCTCCTGGTTGCCCTCCACCTTCGTAATGCATTATGGTCTTATCCAGAACGTATCCATCCTCTTCAATGGATATTATATTCACAGGTAGCTCTTTCAAATAGCAGTCTTCTATGCTCTTGAGATAGAGAGCAACAGTCTCTTCATTCAATGAAAGTTTCACCTTTTTTGTAGTTCTCCTTTATGTATTTCAAAATTACATCTCTGTCCCTTCTAAGTTGGCTCTCATACCATTTAGCTATTACATCTAGGAGTATGTTCTCGATTTCTTCCAGCTTCGCTTCCCTTATGGGTTTATCGTAGAGGATGTACTGCGTAAAATATCTGTGCCAACCGGTATATCTGTCATACTTCTCCCCTTCAGAGAACTCAAATATTAGGCTTATTCTCTCCTGATCGTCCTTCTTGTAAATTATTTTCAGAGAATCCCCCAACCTTTCTATATCCTTTGCAGTATCCCTGAAAATAATATTGTTTATATTTTCAAAAAAGAAATCATTCCTTAATTGGAACTTATCAGGATATGCTGTAAATTCTAACCATTTATTGGGTGCAGGATCAATGGTGAAATGAATATCCTGTTTATTGAACCTTACCCAAGTAACCCACAGATATGTCAATAATTTCTTGTTAATTTCAGCCTTCTTTCCAGTTGTCATGGAATTATCCTTCAAAACCTCTTCTTCCTTTTTCTGAAGCTCTTTTTCTAGCTTCTGGAACCAGTTAGATTCATTATCGGAATTTGTCATAGCTATCAGGAGAGTATTGTCTATTTAATATTTAAATTTGCACCTCTAAAAATTTAGAACTGTGCCAATACAATATAAATGTATAAATTATTCGTTTACAAAAATGAGTTTAAACAAATCCATTCAAAAATAAATGGTCGTTTATATACCCTAATTTTTCGGAGTTAAGGTTAGAAATGATAGCTAATGAACATGCCATGCCAAACATATCAATAGGAAATGAAAAGTCATTAATAACACTAATAGCATCATAATTTAAAAAAGGTTAAACAATAAAATTTAAATATAGGATTCAGATATGTAAATGTCTTGTTTCCTGCGTAATCACCGAGTTATTTCGGTGGTCCTTGACTCGAGTAATCGAGCTCCAGAATAGTTTGTATTATAATCATGTAAATGAAACATAGATCTTACTCCAATAAGTAAAAGCCGCTACAATTTTATGCTATACTTTTGCCAAAAATATAGCTTCAAAGTTGCTCTAATAATTACTAATTTCTCAGTGGTCAATATCAAAAAATTCAATAGCTCTCTCACTGATGAATCCACAAATTCTTCACTTTTGCAGGAAACAAGAAAAAATAGAGAAGGTGAACAATATGGTAGAGATTTTTTTGTATATATATTTTGTTGTGGGGGCAGTGATTCTAGAAACAGAAGCAGAGGGAGACAGAATTTATTCCATAAGGCCCAGGAAAATACGGGATTTTCTTGAGATCTGCAGTGAGATAATAATAGACAGAGAAGCAGAAATTGCCATAAGAAATAATGGTTATTTTGACATACAATGCAAAGGAATCCAAGAAAGTTTTCTCAGATACCTTGAGGAAAATTTTGATGTAAGGATACAGGAGATAGATTATTTTCCAGTGAGGCAGTGGAACGTATACACTACTTTACAGCCAAGATATCAGCTGAAGTTGCAGAATTCTCTGGTTGAAGATTTCATAAAACATTCAGTTCTAGGAGACACGTTAATAATTAAAACAAAATTTCATAGACCAAAGATTGTGGACTGGTTCAAACTTGGCAATAAAATTTACCAAATATGCTTCGATGTGGAAATATACATCCCAGAGCTTCCGAGGTTATACAATCACCATGGGTCACAACAGAATTTACAACTGGAGAAGGGGCATAAACTGATTCTAACTACAGAGGAAATTGGACATTTAATAGGGGGTGCCTATTCTTGGACTTCTGGCAAATACAGGAAGGAACGGAAATAGGAGTAGCTGGGAAAAGGATACTCGTCAGCAAGGAACAACTAAAGCGACACACCATCATAATAGGTAAAACTGGCACTGGTAAATCTTACCTCTTGACAAATCTTATTGAAAATATCAGAGGATCAAGGAGACTTATAGTATTTGACTTGCACGGAGAACTCTGGAAATATTCAAATGAAGATTCTTATATAATAGCATTGAGACCTTATATTGATTCAAAGGAAGCATACTTGAAATTTAATCTAATGGGAGTACTACCCTACAGAAACTCATATGAGAAAATGCTCAATGAAGATCTAACGATAAAAAGTTTGAAGGACATTTTTTCTAGGGAAGAAGTATATTCACATGGAACATGGGGACCAAGGATAGAATTGATTTTTACTCTTTTGCCTAAATTGTTACTAAAATATAGGGCCAATCCTACCATCGAAGATATGCTGGAAATCCTATTAGATCCATATGCCAGAAGGGATTTCTTATCAGAGCTGGAAGAAACAGACAAAATGAAATACTACAGCATATTCAATTCACAGGGTTACGATTACATAAGTTCAAGCGTGAATAAGCTCATGCCACTTTTATCTAGCGAAATATCTAAAAACGCCTTTTCATCAAAATATGATTCTTTGGACTTTTCAAAACTTGATAAGGATCTGTATATCGTGTTATCCGCCGAATATTCATCACCCCTCATAGTAAAGCAATTCTCCATTATGCTCCTCTATAAAATTTGGAACAATCTGCTGATCAACAGGTTGAAGGATGTTGGACTGGTAATTGATGAATTCCAGATATTGACCCCTTCCATCGCGGAAATATTCCTTACAGAAGGAAGAAAGTTCGGGTTAAATCTAATTGCAGCAACCCAAACAACTTCCTCTCTGGGGCAAAAAATCAATGAGATATTGAGAACAAATGTTTCCAATATTATTGCATTCAAAGGTTCAGAAATTGATTTTTACAATCTAACAAAAGAGGAACTTTGGTTGAATCAAGAACATCAATTCCTATGGGCAGATGTATTTTCATCCATGCATTTTCGCGGATCTTTAAGGTATTTTTCAAGAAAGGAGAGAAACTTTGAACTGTCTAAAGAATTCTATGATTATGATACCGAACTAAAATTTGACGAAAGGTCGTGGAAAGATCCATATTATCTTCATATATTATCAACCCTTAACCTCGTATCACTTGAAGGAAATAAGATTGTACCCAATGAAGAATATATGAAGCTTCTGGGGAGCAGAAAGGTCAAAGGAAGGGAGAGCCTATACCACAGATATCTAATAACGAGAGCATACTTATTTTTCAAATCTCTGGGGTTAAATGCATATGAGAACATATTAATGGGGGATGGCCAACCTGATCTAGTAGTCAGAATAAATGGGAAGTATTTTCCCGTAGAATGTGAATATTCGGACATTAAAAAGCCAGAACGGATTCAGGACAAGAAATCAAGATACAAAGATGTGATATTCGTAACTTTCAGAGGATATGAATCAAAGTTACCACAGGACTCTAAAATTATCATAATACCACCGATTGGGGAAGAAAGCGAAATAAAAACAATTAATTTTCAAATAAATTAAAAACTAACCACGTGGTAACCATTTTCCAAAAAATACTTTAATCTTGCACCATAGGGTTCCTGATTGATTCCCATAAGTTTTAATTCAGCTTCTATTCCCATATTTTTTGCAAAAGCTACACATGCAGAATCAATAGCCCCCAAATTTATTAATTTATTAATTATATCTTTTCTCTGTCCTGAGGCTTTTGCAAGTGTGGCCTCACTTGGCCCCAGAAATAGCAATTTTATATCTTCAAATCTTTTATTCTCAATCATGTGTAATGCTGTGTTTATTGCAAGATCAAATTTCTGAGGGGCATCATCCCCGCTTGTAACCAGATATAACAGCTTGGTCATGAAGGATTATCAAGTAACTATAATTAACCTTTTCCGTAGTTCATTTTAAAATATTTAGAATAGGAATTCATATTGTGAACTATGGAAATACACATAGATGGAAATGCCAATAACATAAGATTTTCCGCTGCACATTTCATTCCAGGAGAATGGAAATGTGATAGAATCCACGGCCATGATTACAGTATATCAGCAACCATAGAGGGAGATTTAGGAGATAAATCTTATTTTTTGGATTTCACAGGAGCAAAAAAGGCGCTAAGGGATATTGCAGATTATCTGGATCATATGGTTCTGGTTCCAAGGAAGAACAGTCAGATGAAAATAGAGGAATTTGATGGAAGTGTAAATGTTTCCTTTAGGGGGAAAACTTATATTTTCCCAGCCAAAGAGGTTAGATTTTTGGATGTAAAGGATACAACAGCAGAATGTCTTTCTAATTACATACTTGATGAAATTAGGAAAAAACTTGATCCTAATTTAATAAGGATTGAAATTGAAGTTCATGAGGGTCCTGGTCAATATGCAAGATCAACGTGGGTTAAAGGTCATTAATTTACTATCAGGAGGATTGGATAGTTCCACACTCCTGGCTTGGGCTGTAAGCCAGGGGTATGAGGTCACAGCCCTGTCCTTCGATTATGGACAAAGGCATAATCGTGAGCTGGAATCAGCCAAAAAAATCGCAAGATATTATAAGGTAGACCATAACATAATGAAACTGGATCTTCGATCAATCGGTGGAAGTGCTCTTACAGATAATATAGAGATTCCTGATTATGGAATGGAAGAAATTGGTAAAGAAATACCCGTTACCTATGTACCAGCCAGAAATACTATATTACTTTCAATTGCTCTCGGGTTAGCAGAGGTAAAGGGGGCCAAAAAAATACTAATAGGTGCCAACTCCATTGATTATTCTGGTTACCCTGATTGCAGACCTGAATATTTTAAGGCTATAAATGAGGCATTTAGATTGGGAACCAAGAGGGGTGTAGAGGGGGAACCAATTGAAGTTGAGGCTCCATTGCTTCATATGACGAAATCGGATATTGTAATTCTGGGAAGCAGGTTAGGATTGCCATTTGAATTGACTTGGTCATGTTACAGAGGAGGGGAAAAGGCCTGCGGAAGATGTGATTCATGTAAACTTAGACTAAAAGGATTTATGGAAGCAGGGCTTAAGGATCCGCTCGAGTATGAGGAATATCCTGAATTCTATAAAGAATATCTGAAAATTAGGGGGAAATTAGATAAATAGGCGGAGCCCATTGGTAAAATAGGATTGATGCCATCATGTCTTCCCAGAGAAAGGAAGTTCTCTATTCCATTGGCTTAGGAATTGTGTTAATGATTGGTGCAATATCGATTCAATCGGTACTGCAATCAATTCCAGCTATATACCTTATTGTTAAATACGGGTTAAAGGAATTACCGGCAAAAATAGTTGCATTAGAGGTAAAATACCCATTAATTTACGCAATTTATATAGGTACTATTGCTGGAGTAATGCAGGAATTATTCAAATATCTTGCAGTTGAATTGAAGCCCAAGGTTTTTGCATTTTGGATAGGTATTGGCTTTTCCGTGGTAGATATATCAGTGCTATCAATCGATGTTGCAATCATTAAGGTTTTTACGATATTTGTTTTACTAAATGTAATAGTCTCACTCTCTTTTCATCCCGGGACAGCTATGATTCTTAAATATGGCAGATTGGCCAATAGTAAATATTTATTTTTGTCTATAACCATAATTTTGCATTCCTTTATTGATGGAGGCCTCGTATTTCTTGATATACTTTCCATATTGGTAAAGCCGGCAGTAATAAATTATTACATTAATATATATTGGTCGATTGTTATGTTGATATCAGTATCTGTACTAATACTGGGGTGGATTTTTATAAATAGAGTCCAGGATAAGCCAAATATCTATGGCCAAACTTCTCAATTTTAATTTTTATTTTCTCAGTTGATTGTTTTATATTAAGAAAAATGCATATAGGAAATTATCCTTTATGAATGATGATAAGGGATATAGAATTTACATCCATGGAAGGTAAAAGATTTGCACCCATTGATTTTAGACCGCAGGAGGTCAGAATAGACCAAAATTTATCTATCGTTGACATCAGAAAGGAAGGGGAAAATTTCAGGGTATTTTTCAAATTCATAACTACTTTTTCAGGAATGGGAAGCATCAATATAGAAGGAAACCTTCTATACAATGGTATAGACCTTGAGCCTTCATGGAAGAAAGATAAGAGCATTGCTGAGTCTGCGGCGCAGGAAATTCAAGGATCCATATTTGCTGCTTCTACGGTAGAAACTATACTTCTCGCAAGGGATCTCAGATTACCCCCTCCGCTCCCAATGCCAACTATACAAAAGAAAAAGGATATAATAGGATTTGGATAATCAATATTCTCTCCATCTATGGCCGCATTTAGCGCAAATGTAAAATTTGGTCTCGGGCTCATCAGCAGCTCTTGTCTGTGCAGCCTCCCAATAGGCACCCTGATTTCCACATTTGGGACAAATAGCATTTTTATCTAAAGGAAGATTTATCTCTTCTTTTTTAACAACTATTAATTCTCTTTTCTTCCCCTTTTCTATTATTTTCTTGCTTTCATTTTTCTTTATGGGCATTTCGTATCCACAGGAGGCGTTGCTACATACCCATTTGCCGTTTTTTGGCATCATCATTGATCCGCACTTTGGGCAAAACACAAAGACCTCTAATTTAAATCTCTTTAATACATTTTCCCTTAATGGAACTCCCCTGTATAAAAGTAAGAAAAGAAATAGCCGAGAGTACAATAAATAAATTGAAAAGCGATGGTAGATTGATTCAGGGTTATCAATTGAGGAAAGAAGGGGAGTTTGTTTTAATTCCCTGCCGTGATGGAAACGAAAAGGCAGATTTCAAAGAGGTTAGAAAAAACTATCTTGAGCATAAAGGAAGTTTTGAAAAGATAGGAGATTTCTACGTAATAAAGGAAAGAAATAACTGGGAAGAAATAGCGAAGATGTTGATTGAGAGGGGCAACCCCAGGGCCATATTCCTAGATTCTGGTGTAAAGGGAAATTCAAGAATTAGAGATTTAAAATTGATATATGGTGAGGGAGAGCCTAAGGCATTTCATAGAGAGAATCATATAAAGCTTTACGTAGATCTCTCCAAAGCTTATTTTTCACCAAGGCTAGCTACAGCTAGAATTCGAGTATTGGACAATGTGTTAAAATTCAAACATGATGTAGTTATAGATATGTACACAGGAATAGCTCCAATTTCCATACTCCTGAAGAAGAACGGGATAAATGTTTACTCCTTTGATATTAATCCAGAGGCTGTTAAAATAGCTAAGTTAAATTTTCAGCTCAATAAGGTTCAAGGAAATCTGGCAATAGCTAATTCAAACAGCCTAGCAAAGTGTTTAGCTAAGGCCGATCAGATAATTATGAACAATCCAACCCAGCGAATTGAAACATCATTGGAGGTTATGGAACATTTCAAGGGGAAAGTAATCCATCTGTTTTTAATGCTTAAAAAAGACCAAAAAATTGAGGAAATTTTTAAGGGTACAGAAATTCTGGAGAAATACGAGATCCATGGTTATTCGCCATCTGTATCTTTATATTATCTTTTAATGACAATGTTAGAATAAGATATTAATAAGAATTTAATGAGGTGTGAATAATAATGCCCGAGCGTGGGATCTCAGATGAATTAATTAGGGCGGTGCGGGAACGTTATGAGAATAGACTATTGGAAACAGTAAAGAGATACCCACTGCCCGAACATGTAGGGGTTATAATGGACGGTAACAGGAGATTCGCAAAGGAAATGAAACTTACAGCAAATGACGGGCATTATTTGGGAAAGAAAAAACTTGAAGAATTTCTGGAATGGTGCTTTGAAATAGGAATAAGAATAGTAACAGTATATGCATTTTCCACCGAAAATTTCCAGCGCGACAAGGAAGAAGTTGAATTCCTAATGAGTCTTTATGAAGAGAGTTTTAATGATCTGATAAAGGATAAGAGGGTTAATGAAAAGAAAATTAGAGTAAGGCTCATTGGGAAGACAGAGCTGCTTCCACCAAGAGTGCTCGAAGCTGCAAGGAAGGCAGAAGAACATACGAAAAATTATAATAATTATTTTTTAAATGTGGCCATAGCCTACGGTGGCAGAGAAGAAATTATAGATGCCATAAAGAAGGTTGCTTCAGATGTTAGGGATGGAAAAATAACCGTTGAACAGATTGATCACGATTTATTCAAGAAGTATCTGTACACTGGGGAACTTAAGGATCCAGATTTAATAATAAGGACATCTGGTGAGGAAAGGATAAGTAATTTCCTTCTATGGCAATCGGCATATTCTGAACTCTATTTTATGGATATATACTGGCCGGAAATGACAAAATTAGACCTGTTAAAGGCAATAAGATCGTTTCAGGAAAGAGAACGGAGGTTTGGTAGATAAATGCCGATAATCGGTATTGATGATACCGATTCATCTAAGGAAATGTGCACAACATACATTACGATTGAAATCCTGAGGCAGACTTCCTTGGACTTAATAGGATTACCAAAACTAGTTAGATTAAACCCGAATATACCCCTTAAAACAAGAGGGAATGCCGCAATCTCATTAAAATTGGGAAGGGGGTTTGGTAATAAAAGGTTCATAGGAGTCATAGGGGAGAGGGAAATTTACACATATGAAAAAGGCCAGGAAGAGAAGTTGGATATTGACATCCCCTCCATCATAGAAAAATATTCACCAAGGGATGAAAAAACCAATCCTGCTGTTGTTATTTCCAATGTAAATTTCAATGAAAATCTTTATTATGACGCAGTTAGGGGTTTTGTAGATTACAGAAAGATAAAGGAAATGATTCCTGAAAACAACTACTGGACCATGAATGGAGAAATTGGATTAGTAGGGGCTTCTGCAGCAATATCGTGGCCAGAGAAGATAACAACGTTTGAGCTAATATCTTATCTACCCAGGGAAAAATGGGGAGGAGAACATTATGTGGATGATTCCAGCGCTAAATACATAGAAGAAAATTATCCATCGACATTTGACAGCTATGATCTTGTAAATGATTACAATGCCATTAGACCTACAACTAAAACACCTGTACTCTTTGGAATCAGGGGTACAAATTATCTGGATCTTTTGGAATCCTTAAAAAATATAAAAAGTGAACAATTTGAGTCATTCATAATTTATAATACAAATCAAGGGTCCGATGACCATATTGTTTCAAGGAAGGTTAATGAAATACAGTTGTACCATTCTTCAAAGATAGTTGTTGATGTTCTAGAAAATCCTATTAGCATGAGGGGCGGAATAGTTAAGGTAAAGGTTGGAGATAACACAGGATCAATTGATGCGGTGTCCATGGAACCTACAAAGAATTTTAGAAATATAATAAGAGAATTGAGAATCGGTGATAGACTAGAAATATATGGAGGAACTACAAAGCCAGGAATAATAAATATAGAGAAGATTAACATAAAATCCCTTTCAAAGGAAATAGTTTTGGAACCTCCCCTATGTGAAAATTGTAAGATTAAAATGGAAAGCAGTGGCAGAAACGGTTACTATAGGTGCAGAAGGTGCGGCAGAAAGGGGGAGCCAATTAAGCAGGAAATTCCAAGAAAATTGAAGGAAGGCTATTATGAGGTACCGGTAATAGCAAGGAGGCATCTTGCAAGACCATTGAAGTTAGGAGTAATCGTATGATGGTCTGCATTACAGGAACGCCTGGAACAGGAAAAACTACAATATCAAAAAAATTGAAGGAAACGGGTCATCAAGTTATGGATGTCATGGATGTTGCTAAAAATTGTGTGGCAGGAAAAGAATCGGGTGAATTGCTGCTAGATCCAAAATGTCTAGGAAAGATAAAAGTTGATGGTATTGTAGAAGGACACTTATCTTATCTGATGGACTGTGACATCGTTATTGTTCTTAGGGCACATTTAAAGGACATATACCCGAGATTAAAGGAAAGGGGTTATGATAGAAATAAAATTTTGGACAATCTGGAATCTGAAGCCATGGATATAATAGGAAACGAGGCCAGAGAGATTCATAACGGCCGGGTTATAGAAATTCTAAACAGTGATATGAATGAAACAATAAAGAAAGTGATTGAAATAATCAATGGAAAAGAAATTGAACATAGAATATATGATCTCGCGGAGGAGATACTGGATTGGTACTAGATAAGGGAAGAGGAATAGCTTCAAAATTTATAAATCCAATCGCATCCAAGTTGTCTAAGATTAACCCAAATGCCATAACATCCTTATCATTAATTTTTTCCATAATTTTTGTATTAACTATGTTCTATTCAATGCTATTAATATCATTCCTGCTACTACTCTTTTCATCATTTTTTGATGCCCTTGACGGTGCAATCGCCAGAATAGCAAATAAAACATCAAAATTAGGTGATTTCCTGGATCATCTGTTTGATAGATACTCAGATTTTTTAATAATTCTAGGAATTTCAATATCTACTTATGGTAACATATTATTTGGTTTGATTGCCTTGGCCGGAACCTTTATGACCAGTTATGTTGGGACTCAGGCGCAAGCTGTTGGATTAGGTAGATTTTACGGTGGCTTTCCGGGAAGGGCTGATAGATTGGTTATATTCATGCTTGGATTGGTGTTGCAATACTTCACAGGTAAAATATTCGGTTATTATATATTGAGCTGGGTACTTCTCTTCATAGGAATAGCAGGATTGTTAAACTCTGCTTATAGATCTTATAAAGTTATAAGATCCATTTGATTATTTGCCAGAACTGTTCTTTATTCTGTAGTACTGTAGCGGATGCTTTATCTTTCCACTCATGCAAAGATCATCAGATTCTTTGTAACACAGACCCAATGAACCAAGGGTTTGGCATGAAGGGACTTGGTATTCCCTCCCCCTTCCTTTTCCTGTAATGTGTTCCACCTGGTATTTTGTAATCTTTTCTGCAAAATCCGGAACCTTTCCAAACATCTTGATTATTTCATCGTTTTCATATCCCACTTTGTGCAAGAATGTTACCATATAAAATCTGGCGGGGTGGGATAAATTTGCATTTTTTGATAGGTCATCCAATATTTTTACCATACAAGGAGGAAACGCCTTTATATTCCTAGGCCCCAAATCAGATAGCTCCCTTCTGATTTCAATACTTGAAGCAATGATTGGTTTAGAATATTCTTCGAGTATTTTCCTAACTTCATCTGGAAATTCCACGGGTTTTGACACATCATCCAAGAATTGGGAGTAGAAAGCTTCCCTTATTATCTTTCTAAAAACATCCAGGTTAACAAGAACATATCCTTCTTCAATCAATTGATTGCAAAGATTCAAATCTTTATCATTGAAAACTGTTGAATATTTCAAAAATGATGAAATAGGCAGGGCATAGTTGTCGTTACGGGGCTGCAGGTCTATTCCAAGCTCTTTTGATATTTCCGTAAGAACACCAAATTCCTCATTCCTCATAGCTTCATACAAATTTCTCCTTTCCCAGAGGGCATAGCGTGCTGAAACAAAATAGTCCCCAATATAGGTCAGAAGAATTTTGGCAGATATATAGAGAAGAACCCTATCTCTAGGGGATCTTATTTCCACAGGATCTACATTTTTATTTTCTAGAATTCTGTTAATTATACTGCCAGCTTTCTCAAGATATTCTCTGTTGTTTTCGAGGAAATCTTCCAGACTGGTTTTTAATTCAGGGTAATAATCCAATGCCAGCGACCTTAAAAACGGATAATTAAATAAATTATCCTCGTTCATACAATTATTAAATCCTTCTTAGCTTTAGTTAAAACCTGAGAACCGTTCTTCTTTACTACCACATCGTCCTCTATTCTTACGCCGCCAAAATCCGGAATGTATATCCCAGGTTCTACAGTAACAACCATGTTCTCCTTGAGCACGAAGTCATAGTTAGGGCCGAGCGCTGGGTGGTCATGTACATTCAATCCTAGACCATGCCCAAGTGAGTGAATAAATCTTCCCTTATATTTAGTTGAATCTATAACCTTCCTGGCTATTCTGTCCACCTCTTTACCGTTAACCCCTTCTTTTATGGCTTTTATACCTTCCTTCTGCGCTTCAAGCACTGTGTTGTATATATCTATCATTTCTTCCGGTGGCTTTCCAAAAAAGTATGTTCTGGTAAGGTCCGAACAGTACCTTTGATATTTTGCACCGAAATCAACTAGCACAACTTCACCTTTTTTAAGCTTTCTATTTCCTCCCGTGAAATGTGGCTCTGCTGTATCTGGTCCAAAAGCAGCTATTGTATCGAATGAAGGTGAAGAAGCACCATGTTTCATCATCTGGTAATTAACTTCCGCAGCTAGCTCATTTTCAGTCATTCCTTCTTTGAGCATGTCAGGAATCATGTCTGCTACTTCTGAAACTATCTTAGAAGATTCCTGTATCTTTGAAATTTCTCTTTCTGATTTTATTTGCCTTAATTCCATTATATAATCCCCCACATCAATGAATTCTTTGTCAGGGAGAACATCTTTCAAATTTAAGAAATCCTTATGCGTGAGTCCTTCATAATTTATCCCCAGAAATGTTACATCTGATGTAATCTCCTTTAAGATTTCTTTCAAATTATTTGAATTTTCAAATACCAAAACATCTAACCCCTCGGCCCTGGCAGTCTGTTCTTCAAGGTGGCTTGTGATTACGGTTAATTTCTTTCTTGTTAAATAAACATATGAGCCTTCAAACAATCCCCTGGTCAATTGGGTAAAGTAAAAAAATGAAGGGTCTGAATTTATCTCTCCTCCATTATAAATCAAGATTCCTTCAGCGTTACCCACAAGATCAAATAATTTCTCAATGTTCATGTATGTAAAGGTGTTATTAATTAATTTATTTTATGTAAGTGACCCCTACTCCTAAGGCATATTCATATGAAATTTTTTAATTATCATTGTTATTTATTTTATGGCGATCAAGCTGGAAATTGAGAATTAATAGCATTCATGAGAATGAAAACTCAATAAGTTACAACTAGTATTTCGTTGAGGTCTATCCCTACATTATGCCCAAAATTGTATTTGGAAAATGAATACACAATCTCATTCCCGGCAACATACCAAGGTGATCTCCTAGCATCTTCCAAAGCCTGATCAGGTGAATACCTAATGATACCGTAACCTATGCCTTTTAAAACCTTTCCAATTAAATTTTGATAATCAACGAGGAATGCTTCATGGAATAAGTATATTAGATGATTCCTAGTTTCAACTATCTTCTTCAAGCTAAAATAAGGAAATTTATTAATAACATCCTCTCTCAGCACTATGAAGGAATCCCTTCTAGACATCCTGTTTAATATCTCCAGGCTTTCCTTGACCTTTGAGAGTGAAGGGTCACCCATGGGTAGAATAAAGATAATGAAATTGTTCCTGTTTTTTATTAGAAAATTTTCCTCCTCACCATTTATTTCGGGTAAAAAGCAAACATATACTACCTTATCCTCCCCTTTAAGGTAATTTAGATTATCAGAAGCTATTATTTCTCTAGATCTTTCTCCAATGGCCTTTAGCATTAATATCACTTACAAGGGTTCAATTTTTTTACCTTCAAGGTATTTTCTTATCTCAGGTTCATTTTTATTTTCAAATGCAATCAAAGCTTCGTCGTGGAGCTCTTTCTCTAAAAATGATAGTACAGCAGAAACTTGGTTAATATCAGCCAATCCCTTTTTTGTAATTATCTTCAAACCTTGAGGTTTATATGGGGAAGCATAAAATCGGGAAGCCATTATAAGGCCATCCAAATCATTTATAATTTGTCTATACTCCTTTTCAGATACCCTCAAAATGTAACCTCTAGGTATTTTTCTATATTTTACGGACTCATATATTTCAGGTGTTTCAATTTTCATCCTGGACAAAAAATCACAATCATTCATTTCCATCAATTCTTGAAGTTTCATGTCCATAATTTTTAGGGCCTCATTTATCAGGGCAGACCCGATCAAGGCAATTCTATGTCTATATACGCTTCTGTACATGAGCATCCTGGCAATCATCAATCCTTCAATAGCAGGAAGGCCCTTTTCATCGATGCATAGTTGATTATCCTCTACCTCCATTGTATTTAATATCCTGGTTATATCCACGACTCCTAGAGCTACTCCCGTATATTTTGAATCCCTGGAGAGATAGTCCAGCTGATCCATGTCTCCATGTCCGGAAACTATCCTGCTTAATACTCCTGCTTTACCTTGGAGAATTTTTATAACCTCCTCTCTAAAATTGTCATCCATAGAATCCGATATTTCATGTCCGAGTTCACCTGTAATTATCTTTAGAGTCACTCCAAGGTGATCAACTCCGTATTTATTCTGCATAGTTTCTTCTCCTGAATGGGAATAAGGTGGATGTCCTACATCGTGCAGGAGGCCTGCAATAGAAACTTGCTCTATCTCCTCTTCACTCAATCCAATTTTCCTGCCAAGTTGTTGCGATAGATAATATGTTCCAATGGAATGTTCAAATCTTGTGTGGTTTGCACCGGGAAAAACAAGATAAGTTAGACCCAATTGCTTTATTCCATTTAATCTCTGAAACTCCCTTGTTTCAATAATGGAGGATGCTAGTTTAGATAATTTTACCGAACCGAAAATGGAATCGTTAATTATCTTTTCTTCCGTCAATGATGGAACATGAATTTTACATAAATAAAACTATGCTATTTTATTAATGCCGGGCCACCGGCTTCGAAGGTCTCTATCATGGTTCCTTTAGCTCACTTCACCTCGGCCCCGCTCCCCCTCCAGCATCCTTGGTCCACGTTACCGTTGCTCCCTTCCGGTCCTGGCGGGGTTTCCGTGATTATCCGCACACCCCTCTCCTCCAAGAGAGGTATGCGGTACCAGGATCCAGAGGGACAGAACCTCATAGGATCCATGAGAGGGAACCATGAAGAGTTGCCCTCTGGGCCGGCTGTCGCCCCCGCGTATAGACGATTTCGGGTAGTAGGAGACGCCTAACCTCCCGGCCAAGCCCGGCGGAATAGAAAACAGATATTAAGAGAAATACTTTATGCTAGTCACTCCCTCCACTTTATGAAATAATTTCCCATAATCATAAGCGCAATTGTTTCTATTATAAGGATGGGGATGGAAATCGCATCATAAGGAGCCAGCCCAAAATACCCTTGGAGGAAAATAGAGGCTGGAGTTATTGGTGAAATAAGCAAAACCATTAGAAAATTTTTAGGTATTATGAAGTAAGGGTAAAAAGTGGGAGTAAGTACTGTAGCTATTATGGATAGTATAGCTGTTATTCCCCAAACATTTCTTATATGTTTGAGTAGACCTGCAATTATAAAAGCCAGGTTAGTAAAAGATATGGTTATTAGAAAAATTACGAGTATTAGGACAATAAGCTTCAAAAGATTAAGAATATGGAATATAAAACCCAAGGCCACATATAATATTATTCCAGGTAGGGAAAAGACAAAATAAGATACAGTCAGTGCCGTCATATAATCCATTTTCGTTAGGGGGCTTGCAACAAATAGATCCTGAAATCTTATTTGCAAACGGAAAAAGGCTGCGTCAGCCGCACCATTAATGGCGTTAGAAGTAACTATTGAAAGAGCTCCACCAATTATAGCATAGGGCAATAATCTACCACCGGATATGATAAATATTAGGAAAAGGAGAGATAGTGGAAGAGCCAGGGACGCTATGAGATAGGAGGGCCCTCTTTTAATGAATTTTAAACCATAATTGTATGAGAAAATAAGAATAAATCTAAGATTCAAGAGTGACACCCCTAGATATGAAAAGGTCGTCTAATGTTATGTTTTTAACATCATATCCTTTAGACAAATATTCCTGTGCTCTATCATTTGGTACATATTTTATGGACAGTTTTCCTATTTTGACATCGTATTCCTCTCCATTTGTTTTTTCAACTCTAACTTTGTTCTTAAACGGTGCAAGCAGATCCCGAACAGTTCCCTGAGATACAACCTGCCCTTCATTAAAAACTATGACCTTATTGGAAAGTTCTGATGCCTCCTCCATGTAGTGTGTTGTTAGGATAATATTGGAATCTAGTTTCCTTATAGAGTTCCAAACTTCCATCCTGGAAAGCGGGTCGAGGCCGGTTGTTGGCTCATCTAAAAAAACAATATCTACTTTAGAAGCCAAAGCCATAGCAACAAATACCTTCCTCTTCATGCCTCCAGAGAGTTCATCGCATGGAACATCTTTAAATTCCTCCATTTCAAGCTCTTCAAGGGCATATTTACCATCTCTCCTAGCCTCTGAGAGGGAATAGCCCCTTGCTATAAGGTAAAGTTCAAGATGCTCCAGTGGAGTCATTATACCAACAGGCTGTGCTTCTTGAGGTATACTCAAAATTATTTTTCTTATTTTATTTATGTCCCTATCAATATCCATGCCATTAATATTAACCGAACCGGAAGTTGGTTTCAGTTGTGTTGAGAGTATTCTAATGAATGTTGTTTTACCTGCTCCATTTCTCCCTATAATTGAGGTAACTTTATCATTTATTTCAATAGTTACTCCCTTTAGAGCATGTATGTTACCATATTTTTTGGTAAGATCTTTCACCCTAATCATATCTTCAACCTTACTGATGGTTCTTCCTTGAATGTATTTAATGTGACAAAATCATGGACATCCCTTATCCCTTTAATTGCACCCACCTTTTCTGATAAGAACTGCCTATATTCTGAATTATCCCTTATTTTTATTTTTACCAGAATGTTGTTTGTACCAGTGATATGATGTGATTCCATAACTTCGTCAAACTTTGACAGTTCCTTACCTATCCTTTCAATTTCCTTAATGTCGGAGACTCCGATGAGAAGGAAAACAGTTAAATTATAATTGAAATATTCATGGTTAATCAAAGGAACAATTTTTCTAATAGCCTCATTCTCTTTCATTTTCTTGATTCTCTGATATAGTGTTGTTGGTGGTGCTTTAACCTTTCGCGAAAGTTCCTCATAACCTATGGTTGCATCATCCCTCAAGGCATTAACAATCCTTATATCTAGGGCGTCAAAACTCTTTTTCACTCCGATACAATTTGAAATTATATAAATTATTTTTGAAGTGAGATTGCACGCAAAAGTTATTATTCAAAATAACATGAAAAGGAAATGAAAATCTCAGCATCAATACTATCAGCAGACCTGCTTAATTTAGAGAGAGACTTGAAAGAAGCTATTGATGGTGGAATAGATTTGATACATTTGGACGTAATGGATGGACATTTTGTACCTAATTTAACTTTTGGAATTCCGGTGGGGAAAAGCGTGAGAAAAAGATTCGATATTCCGATAGAATCCCACCTAATGATATCAAATCCAGATAGATATATAGAGGAATACTCATCATTTTCAGAATATGTAACTATACATTGGGAATCGGCTGTGCAGGTTTCCAGGGTGCTACAAAAAATAAAAGAAAAGGGCATAAAGGCTGGAGTTGCGATAAATCCAAGTACAGAGGTAGATTCAATTGAAGGTATATTGGATAGGGTAGATTATGTATTGGTAATGACAGTAAATCCTGGATTCTCAGGACAGAAAATGATAAAAGACGCTTTGGGAAAAATTGACATTCTTAGGGGCATAAGGGAAAAACAGAATCTGAATTTTGAAATTGGAGTTGACGGCGGCATAAACAGGGACAATATAAAAGAAGTTATTACTCATGGGCCAGATATAATAGTATCTGCTTCTGCAATATTTAATGGTAAAATAAAGGAAAATATTAATTTCCTAAGAAATGCTATGAGTGTGAGTGTAAATGGATCAGGAAATAGTTGACAAAGCTCTCGAATTGGAAGATGCTGGGGAATTTCAGGAGTGCATTAGATTTCTAAATGAGAACATTAGCAATATAGGCTCCCCACATATAAGGTCAGATGCTTACAGGATACTTTCTGAGTGCTACCTTTATCAGGACAATCCTGAAATAGAAAAAGCAAAGGAGTTTGCTGAAAGATCTATAGATATTTCACAGGAACTGAACGATGAACACAGGATGGCAGAATCTTATCTGTTATTTTCACAAATACTGAGCCAGATAGAGGATCCAAAAAGCCTTGAGTTTGCAAAGAAGGCAGTTGAACTATTTGAAAAATCAGGCGATAGAGAAAATTATATCTATTCTTTGATATCATTGGCAACAATACTTGAAGATTTCAAGGAAGCCAGTGAATTGTTCAAGAAGGCGATTGAATTGTCATCGCAGGACGGGAATTTGGATATGGAGGCTCAGGCCACCATAAACTATGCTTATCTTCTTGCTGAAAAAGTAAGTGGTGTCGAGGCTCTAAAGGTAATTGACAGTTTCATTGATAAGGAATTTCAGGAGTGCATTAGATTTCTAAATGAGAACATTAGCAATATAGGCTCCCCACATATAAGGTCAGATGCTTACAGGATACTTTCTGAGTGCTACCTTTATCAGGACAATCCTGAAATAGAAAAAGCAAAGGAGTTTGCTGAAAGATCTATAGATATTTCACAGGAACTGAACGATGAACACAGGATGGCAGAATCTTATCTGTTATTTTCACAAATATTGAGCCAGATAGAGGATCCAAAAAGCCTTGAGTTTGCAAAGAAGGCACTTGAACTATTTGAAAAATTAGGTGATAGAGAAAATTATATCTATTCTTTGATATCATTGGCAACAATACTTGAAGATTTCAAGGAAGCCAGTGAATTGTTCAAGAAGGCGATTGAATTGTCATCGCAGTACGGGAATTTGGATATGGAGGCTCAGGCCACCATAAACTATGCTTATCTTCTTGCTGAAAAAGTAAGTGGTGACGAGGCTCTAAAGGTAATTGACAGTTTCATTGATAAGATTATGAAAGAGGCATCCAAATTAAAAAAGAAGAAGGAAAGAATAGATTTCGTTAATAATTATGAAGAGATATTTAGCGCAGCTTCAGATATTGCCATGGACCTAGAACAGTATGACCTTGCAACAAAATATGCATCCTTTTTGAACAAGGACCCTTTGGAGAAACAAAAGTAGTCCTATGAAATTATAATTTTTTTGCTTTTTTCAATTAAATCGTCCACATTTACCCCATTTTTCTTGGCAATATAAAGTATTGCCACGTCGGGGTAAAGGAAAGGATTTAATTCCTTCATCATGTTGATTTCCTTTACAATGACATTCTTCTGCATGCCCGTCTTGCTTACAATTCTGTTCAATGCCTCTGTGAATATATCCACATCTTCATTCTCCATTCTTATTTTGTCGATATCGGGGAAAAAATTCAGGTCTGGCTCAAAATCTTCTGTAGAAATCATTATTTTGTAAAATCCATTTTCAAACTTTAGGTACCCCTTTGACAAAGCTATTCTAAGAAATTCCTTTACTTCATCCGGGGTGAGATAATCATTTTTAATGCTCAGAAGGTTGATTATTTCAGATTCCCTAAGCTCATATTTTCCAGTTAATTTTTTTATGTAGCTAATGAGTTTCTTTGTTTCCTCTACCATTGTAATCATCAATTGCAACTAGTTTAAAACAATTATCGCATTGAATATTCTCAGAATAAAATTCATCATAAAATGGTGGAAAAATGTTGTTAGAAAAAAATTTTGATCCACCTAATTCCCTAATCCTTTGATATTGTTCAAGTGAATCCACAATGAAGATAGCATTCTCTGTGGCTTCTATTATGCTTGAAATTTTTCTATTGTCTATATCACCAGACACTGTTACCCTTATGGCACCCGATGTCAGTGCATCAAAAACATCGTCGAGGTGATTTGCTGATATATCTAGTATTAAATCTAGGTAATCCAATTTATTGTAAACCTTGAAATTCATTTCTTTCCCTCTTTTTGCATCAAGATCAACTATCCACAATTTTGAAGAACCGAATGAATCCCAATCAACTTTTTCTTCAATTCTCTTCCTGTTTATTGTTATATATGGTATTAACTCCATTAATTATCACCTGCACATTTCCAGAAATTGGAATTTGACCAAACTGTGAAAATTCCATAACATAAAAGACTTGATTAATAGTTATAACATCAAACTCAGGATATTCTAAAAAGATATGGAAAAATGCCATATGGGATGAATTGCCATCATCAGTCCAGAGTGTTAATTCATTAGGATACTTCACTAAGAAACCTAGGCCTAATATCTGGCCTGAGGGTTTTCCGGCTTCAACTGTGGTATCAATGGTAACAAATCTTCCTGCAGTATTGTTAATGGGGATATATGTCTGAACCCAAGCGTGTTCTGCAACGCTATAGGTATTCCCATCTTTATTTATGAGAATGCCGTATTGGGTCCAGGCCGGTATTCCTATACTTCTGGCCATACTTTCAAAAAGATAAGAGAGCTCTTCACAATCACCCTCCCCCCTCTGGTATACCTGCACCGCAGTTAAGGGTATGTTTCCAAAATTGTAAGAGATGTTGTATCTATAATTTTCTTCGATGTAATAATAAATTGCCTCAAGTTTACCCACAACGGTAGAATAATTTTTTGTTAGATTAACTGTAAGATTTCTGAAAAAACTTGGGTCAATAACCTCATAAGTATAATTTTTTAAGCCATTGGTGTAATTGAAGTACTCTGGGTGATCATATTCATTTTTTAGATACTCAGGAATCATGCTAACCGTGGAATTAACATTAATTAGATTATGCCAGTCATAACCATAAGTAGTAAAGTTGAAAGTAAGGTTTACATAATTGCTCCCGCCTCCAATTTTAAATTTATAATATGTGAGATTAAATTGATTATAAAGCTGAGGAGTAACATTAGTTCCATATACCATGGAGGTGCTTCCTGTCTGGTAACTACTATTCTGGGGTATACTTAGGATGAGGTAATAATTAGAACCTCTCTCAACTGTGGCATTCATGCTATAGTTATCACTTAATACTATATTCATGTACCTTGGTACATAATAGTAGCCATTAGTACCAAAGCCATTTAAAAAATTAATGTTCCCTCTTAGGTCATTTACAACTAATGATGAAATTAGAAGAACTATGATGAATATTAATGCCAATAGTACATTAGTCCTGTTCATTTATACAGCCTATTGAAAATTAGCATATATATTATTGCGGATAAAATAGCCAGAGATATGGAAATAAAGATTGAATATTCCCCGAAAACATAATCTGAAACCAAGGTTAACCCAATTAAAAACTGAGTTAAGATGGAGGCGTTATAATATATTATTATTTTACCATGGGTAATCCCAATCCCAATTAAATAAGATGAAATTATGTTGGCAAATATTGTTGTAATACTAATGGAAACTGAAAATAATGTATCAAGAAATGAAGATGAAACTAAAAGTGAATAGAAAAATATCTCTGGCAATGCCATTCCTCCCCCAACTGCTGTTGAGAGTAAAGGTAAATTTTTTTCCTTTCTATACTTTCCCGATATTATAGATAGTATGGCCCCAGATTCTATTACGGGGAAAAGAAGCAAAGTTGAGAAAACTATAAGAAAGCCGGAATAAAAATCAAAGATGTATAAGTATGAAAATAAAACACCATAAATTATCCCTAATAAAATGCCGAAAACCAAAAATCTTACAAACCTGGACTCATCAATATACTTATCAAATCTATTCCAGTGGTAATAAAATATAATCGTGAAAATTACCAGTGAAATAAGCGATGATTGGTAAAAATTCATCATTTGCCAAATGCTTATTAGCCTTAACTATTTTTCATATGAATGAAAGCTACCTTTGCCGTTAGAAAGGACCTTGATATGGGGAAGGGGAAAATAGCCGTGCAGGTTGCCCACGCAGCAGTTATAATGGCTTTAAGTTCCGATAAAAAAACTCTAAAGAAATGGTTGGATGATGGTCAGAAGAAGGTAGCATTGTGGGTTAAGGATGAAAGTGAAATTATTGAATTGGAACTTAAAGCAAGGGAACTTAAGGTACCATTTTATGAAGTAAGGGATGCTGGTTTAACTCAATTGCCGCCCAACACTTTAACCTGCGTAGGTTTCGGGCCTGAGGAAGATGAAGTTATCGATAAAATTACAGGGCATCTTAAACTTATTTGAAGGAGATCCTTTTATTAGTAAAATATTTCTATTAAATCAATTAAATGTTCTAAGTAAGATTAAATATTTGTAAATTATTACATAAGTATGACATCTGGAACAATTCCTGGAAGTCAACCAATATATAACCCAGCTGATATTAAACCACCAGAATACCAATCCATTATGACCCTGCTTAAGTGGTCAGGCATATTGGAATTAATAATAGGCATATTAGAAGTCATTTTTGGTTTAATAACTCTGGTTTTAATTGTAGGTATTGTTTACATTATTTTAGGAGCAGTCTCTCTATTTGTATACACTAGAATCAATAATATCAAGAAAATGGTGGACCAAAAGCAATATACTCAGGCAAAAACTTCTACATTGCTTTGGGGAATAGTTGCTCTCCTGTTCTCTTTCTTAATCACTGGGATACTGATGATCCTAGCTTATACGAAATTCGATGCATTAATAACCAAAGAACAGCAGATGGCATTCACCCAATCTCCACCAAACCCACCTGTACAGTAATCATTCCAACCAGTCTGTTCCGACAGATCTGAAATTTATCTTTGGAATATATAATATAATTCTTTTATGTTTTGAATTTTCAACCATTTCATAAACCCTGTTTATCAACTTCATATCAAACCCAGTTTTAACCTGACATTCATCTTTAGATTTAAAAAATTCAATGCATTGCAGTATCCTATCTAAATCAGAATATTTTATTCCAAGTTCATCTTCATCTGTTTGACCCTCCCACAGATTAGCGGTAGGCTTTTTATTTAATATCCACTCAGGAAAATTTAATTTTCTTGCAAGCTCGTAGACCTGAGTTTTATAGAGATCTCCAATGGGCTGGAAGTCTGATGCACCATCACCAAATTTTGTAAAATATCCAGTAAGAATTTCGCTTTTGTTTGAGGTGCCCGCAACTAATCCATTGTATTTATTGGCCATGGAATAAAGTATAACCATCCTTATCCTTGCCATAACATTGCCAAGGGACTTCTTATCACTTACCAAATTTGTAAATGGTTTCACGAAGTCATCGATGAAGATTCTTTCTATTTTAATTCCTAAAAATTCCTCAACCTTGGGAACATCTTGATCTTCATTCTTATAAGGCAATGAATAAAGATGAACTTTTTCTCTTGGAATATTTTTTGTTAAAAAATAACCAACCATTGTTGAATCAATGCCGCCCGATATCCCCAATATTACATCCCTTCCATTTACGAATTCTTTGACAAAGGTACTTATTACTTCTATAGTCCCATCAGGTACTTCCATATGGTTTTAGAAAAACAATTATAATATTAAATGTTATGCGGATTGACTCTGCCGGGGTGGCCCAGTCCGGTAAGGCGCAGGCCTGGAGTTTTCAGGTACAGAGAGCCTGTTCCCGCAAGGGATCGGGAGTTCAAATCTCCCCCCCGGCGTTAATATGACCGTTCTACTCTGTAACATTTACGAGCTGGAAAGGACTATAACATCTATGACAACTCCTTATGAAAACTTTCAATCCTATTAAAGTTTCTCCTCTGACCCATTATTGAAATTTAATATTTTACTTAATATGAATGCATGTAAATGCATGTAATATCAATATTCCCCGTTTCAGGTTAGAGTATATAGATGGTACCAAAAATATATGCTTATAATATAGTATTTATATTAGGGTGTCCCATCCTTTGTAAAATGTCCGACTAATGTCGGATATTTATATTTGAAAAAATGATGTGGGGATATGACAGCCACGTATATCCCCAAGATTATGGATTTGGTAGATAAAATAATTTCTGAAGACAGGAAGAGGAAGTATTCCAATGCCCTTATTCTTAAGATTTTATTGATTACTCAAATATACGGGATATCCTACAGATCTACGGAGAAATTTTTCAAAAATCATCTAGATCTGAAAGAGGCCATATGTCTCAATGATATACCAAATTTCAGAACATTATCAAGAAGGGCAAGGATGATTGACTGGCATTACGTAAAAGCGATGATCTTTGACCTTATATCCAGGGAAAAGGAGAATGCTGCAATAGATTCATTCATAGTTAAAACATGCAAGAATTCCACTGCAGTTAGAAGGAAAAGATACAGGAATTACAGGGATTAACACAGCTCATGGGGTTTCTCAACTAAAGGATGGGAATATGTTATGAAGGAGCATATCCCTAGATATAGATTCCACTGCAATAGTGGAATGGGAAACAACAGCATCCCTTCACGATAAAAACATTGCATTCCCCCTCATAGATTCCATAAGGGATTATTGCTACGTGATGATGGATGCCGCTTACGATTCCTCTGAGATTTATGAATACATATTTGAAAATTCAAAATGTTCTCCCGTTATTGACACCAATAAAAGAAGAGGAATAATAGATTCAAAACTCTCCCATTCTAGAAGGGAAGGAATGAAAATCAGAAGGGGAGAGGCATCCAGATATTCCCTCAGATGGGAGATAGAGAGGACATTTGCAATACTTGAGGACATTCTTGGATGTGAATTCCTCTGGTATAACAGAAACAGAAATTATGATGTTACAATCGGCATGAAAATTGTTGCATACAACATCATAATTTTGATGAATCAAATATAACAGAGACCCAAGAGGCAGATAATGGATGTCGTTGTTTGACGTAACTTGGGACACCCTAATAATATTTATATCATAAATCACAATAAATCATTATAGCGATTACATGAGAGGGCAATAGAAATAACGGAAAAGTATTAATTTAATTTTGATAGGCTCAAATTGGCTAAGCTAATGGGCTTGCCCGGATTTGAACCGGGGTCTTCGTAAATCATTATAGCGATTACATGAGAGGGCAATAGAAATAACGGAAAAGTATTAATTTAATTTTGATAGGCTCAAATTGGCTAAGCTAATGGGCTTGCCCGGATTTGAACCGGGGTCTTCGACTCCCGAAGCCGAAAGGATGGACCAATCTACCCCACAAGCCCCGATTTCGTAATAAGGAAGAATTTAAAAACATTTAGTTAATAATTACATGTGGAAGAAATCGAAGATCTAAAGGTTACAATTGCGGGGGAAATAACAATTTCATCAGACCCAGGGAAAACCATGAAAAAGTGGAGGGAGGAATTTTCCGTATCCCAAAAGGATTTGGCAAAACATATGGGAATAGGGGCATCTATAATTTCTGATTACGAAAACGGAAGAAGAAAATCTCCAGGATCTCAATTCATCAGGAGATTTGTTGATTCTCTTATAGAAATCGATAAAAACAGAGGTAGCCCATTTGCTTTAAGGTTTAAGATTTTAAAGGATACTGATGTTATACTGGACATATATGATTTTTTCTATGATGTCAAGTTGGAAGATTTCATCGATAGGATAGATGGAAGCTTAAAATCAAATTGGAAAGGTACAAGATTCATCAGGGGGTACACTGTTCTTGACTCCATAAGAGCAATTATTAAGCTAAGCCCCTATGATTATTTCAAGGTTTATGGCTGGACAACTGAACGCGCTTTATTTTTTACCAATGTTGAATATGGGAGATCACCCATGATTGCAGTAAGAGTTCATCCAATGAAACCTGCAGCAGTGGTTTACGTACAACCTAAGAGAATAGATGAACTTGCCATAAAGCTAGCGGATGTAGAAAAAATTCCGTTAATAACTACAGATCTAAATCTAAATGAATTAAGGGAAAAGCTCAGGACCTTTAATCAATGATGTTTTTGATGTACCAATTAGGATCAAATTCCATTAAATCCTCGTAAGTCTGCCCATTACCTACAAATATTACAGGTTTTTTTAACTCGTATATTAATGAAAGTATTGAGCCACCTTTTGTATCTGCATCTATTTTTGTTACAACAATAGCATCAATGCCCACTGCCTCATCAAACATTTTGGCCTGATTAAGTGCATCGTTTCCGCTCAAAGCATCAACGGTAAGTATTGTAAAGTCAGGTTTTGATACTCTTTTAATCTTTTTCATCTCTTCTAAAAGATTCTTGTTCGTTTGCATACGTCCTGCTGTATCTATTATAACCACTGACCTAGGATACTTTGAAGCGTGAGAAACCGCATCAAATGCTACAGATGCAGGATCACTACCGGCCTGATGTTTTACGACCTTCACGCCAAGTTTTTCTCCATGAATGAAAATCTGATCTATGGCTCCAGCTCTAAAAGTATCAGCTGCAGCTATAACAACGTAGTGATCTCTTTTCTTGAATTCATATGCTAACTTAGCAGCAGTTGTAGTCTTTCCGGTTCCGTTCATACCAACAAGCAAAATTATGAAAGGGCTCTTTGAAGAGGCCATAGAATATAAATTTGGGATTTTAATTTTTAACATATCAGTTATTGTGGATTTAACTGCCTCTTTCAGAACCTTATCTCTGTCCTCCCCAAATTTTATCCTTTTACCTTTCAATTTCCCCTTTAGGTCATCTGACAGTTTCTCTGCTGTAGCAAGGGAAACGTCAGCCTCTAGAAGTGAAATTTTTAAGTCATCAGTAAACTCATCTAAATCTCCGATGGGTTTCCCAAGTCCGGTAGTTAAAGAATCTTCAAAGCTTGATTCTTCTATTGAAGTTTTCTTTTTAAGCCCCAATTTTTCTTTTAGTTTCTCAAACATAAAGCATCTTTATTTCCTTGTTCTCTTCTCAAGTGCTAGCTCAAGTTGTGCATATCTGGCCTTCATATCTTCCTCGGCCTTGGCAATTCTGTTAAGGGAATTTTCAATATCCTTTTTCCTTTCCTCTAGAATTTTCCTGGATTCATCAAGATTCGCCTTTTTAATAATTCCAGAACCAATATCTACGTAGAGAAAATTTTTATCCTCTATTTTTCCCTGCACATACAGGCCTTTCCCAATGGGAATTAAGCTCTTTTCTGAAACCTTATTAATGTCCCTGATAAATGAAAGGGAAGTTAGAATATCTTGATATGTTAAATTAAGAGCTTCCTCCTGCGCCTCAAGTTCTTCCAGCTGCTGCCTTAATATTTCCATGGTGTAAATAATTTCATTAACTCTATCATCCTGGCTCATGCCTTATTACCCCCGAACTTTGCTTTTGAAAGCTTTAGTGATTCTATCCCAGGCATCAATTCTCCAGCTAAGTAGCTAATAAGGGCTCCACCTCCTGTGGATAAATGGTCTATATAGTGGGCAAGGTTGAATTTTTCCATGGCAGCATTTGTATGCCCACCTCCCCCGACTTTGTAGGCGGATGATCTGGCAACAGAATTAAATACTTCCCTGGTTCCCGCAGAATAATCCTCTAATTCAAAAACACCCATGGGACCATTTAGAACTATCCCCTTAGCATTCTTAATAATTGAGGAATACTCAGCAATTGTATTGATTCCAATATCCATGGCCGGTATATCCTTCCTGAAGTTTTCCATGGCGTAATAAACTGGCTTTCCATTGTCATTGCCAATAAAATCTGTGGGATATTTTATAATATCCCCAAACTTTGAAATCAGATTTCCAACCTTCTTAAGTATGTCATCTAGGTTCGGGACTTCCTTCTTTAAAACATTCATATTTTTCTCACCCATGTCAAATCCAGAAGCCACAATAAAAAGATGGCCAACAAGTCCTCCAGTAAGAACATAGTTTAATCTATTTTCACTCAGCATCCTGTCTATTATTTTAATAGAATCATCAGCTTTTGCTCCCCCAAATATACCAACTTTTGGAGAATCTTTTATAGAGAAAAATTTCTCTACCCCCATTACTTCTTTCTCCATTAACCTACCTGCAATATTGGGAATCGTGAAGGCAAACCCTGTGACAGTAACATTGGGTCTATGGGCCGTAGCAAATGCATCATTTATAAAATAATCTGAAACCTTTGATAATTCTCTCACTATATGAGTTGATGATAGGACCTCGGGCGGTTCATCGGATAATACAATTTCTTCACTGTAAAATCTTGTATTATCAAGCATTAAAATTTCTCCAGGTCTTGAATTTTCAATTTCCTTAAGTGCGGGTTCCTCAAAAAGTCCCGGGACAAATTTAACTCTCTTTCTTAAAAGTGAGGATAAAAGATCAGCATGTATCTTTAAATTCGTGAAGTCTCTCTTTCCGGGTCGGCTTTGATGGCTCAAAACAATCACTTTCGACTTGAAAAGTTCCTGAATTGTGGGCAAATGAGCCTTAAATCTGGAATCATCCAGAATTGCATTGGTTTTTGGATCAACAGGTGAGTTGAAATCAACACGCAATAATATGGTTTTGTTAGTGAAATCAAAGTCATCCATAGTGAAAAACGGAGGATTAATCATCAATACCTTATATTTTACTTAATTAAAAATCTATTTCCCCTCTTACAGGTCTTCCTTCATGTATTACGTCTAATATTGGGTCTTTATAGAATTCATAACCTATTTTATTTGGATTTTCATTGAGAATTATGAAACTGGCTTTTTTTCCAACTTCTATATTCCCATATTCATTATCTTTGTCAATTGAAAATGCAGAATTTATTGTGCCTGCTGCCAAAAGTTCATCAAGTGTGAAGGGTGTTATTTGTCTTGATAAAGCTATTACAAATGGCATAGAATAAATATAGGTATTCGGTGATAGATCTGATCCCAATGCTATTACTTTATGGCTTTTCTTTAAGAGGGAATACAATTCGCTTCTTTTGTTCAGGAATAAATAAGTTATTGGGAGGATGTTAATAATTCTATTAATATTCCTAATTTCTTCCTCAGTTGATTCTAGCATGTGGTCAAACGTTTTAATATTATAATCATCAAGTAATTTCAATGCCCCTAAATTTGCCAATTCGTTCAGGTGCAATCTTGCAGGGACACCCAGCTCTCTAGCATATTTTAATACTTCAAGAAGAAAATTTACGCCGAATGCGCCACTATCACAGAATACATCAACATAATCATACCTATTGTAAAAGTCTTTCATCATGCTTTTAAATTCCTGAAGATATGTTATTTCATCCATACCCCTTTCAGGAACATGGGCAAGGAGTGTAATTTTCAGATCAAATCCGTCTTTCTTAAGCCTCTCTGCCACCCTTAGAATCTTTTCCTCATTTTTATAATCGAGCCCGTATCCAGTTTTAACTTCCATGGCCACAGTTCCGTTTTCCACCATTTTAAGTAGTCTTTCTTTAGATTCATAATATAGGGAGTCTTCAGAGCATTTTTTAGTCGCTTCTACAGTCCTGTATATACCTCCACCCATTTTCAATATACCCTCATAACCAATTTGTTTCCTGAGGTCAATTTCATCAGACCTATCACCGCAGAAGATTGGATGAGAATGTGAATCAACAAAACCAGGAATTACCCATTTCCCCTTTAAATCAATCCCTTCTTCATTGCCAGAATGGAATATTTTTTTTATAATGCCGTTCTCGAATTCAATACTTATATTTTCTAAAATATTGGGTTTTATATCAGTGCCAAGCTTGTATAATTGAGAGGAATAATTGTATAAAATTAAATTTTTTAAAATCATTTATTATTTAAGGGTTAGGTCTTGGTAAGCTGCATTGGCTGCCTTGGCTCCATCTCCAGCCGCTACCACAATCTGCGCAAATGCACCAGTACAATCACCGGCCGCATAAATTCTAGGAACACTTGTTCTCCCGTTCGGATCTGTTACTATGTAGCCCTTAGCATCAAGCTTAACTCCAAGGTTTTTGGCAAGATCAGTTTGAGGTAGAAGTCCTACATAGATAAATACCCCGTCAAATTTCTCTTCACTAACTTCTCCTGAGCTTCTGTCCTTGTATTTCAAGCCAGTAACAGATTTTCCATCGCCAAGTATTTCCATGACCTGAACATTCATTTTGTATTCAATGTTCATTTCTTTTATTTGTTTGACGTAAGCATCTTCACACATGTACCTTGGCATGAATTCAAATATCTTAACTTCTTTTGCCAACCCTTTTAGGTAAATGGCCGCTATTGCACCAGAATTGCCGCCACCAATTACCGCCACTTTTTTATTTTTGAATAAGTATCCATCACACGTAACACAGTATGATAATCCTTTTCCGTAATATTCGTGCTCTCCAGGAATATTCAGATGCTTATGCTGTGTACCAGTAGAAAAAAGCAAGGCCTTAGATTTGAACTCCCCTTTCTCTGTATCAAGGTGTAATATCCCGTTTTCGTTTTTTATAGATTTGACCCTGCAGAATTCAATTATCTTAGCATATTGCTTTGCATGTTCAACGAAGTTGTTCGCCAGCTCGGTTCCAGGTATTGCAGGAATTCCTAGCCAATTTTCGACCAGCGGTGCCTCCGCTGTTAAACCACCTGCTTTATTTGCATCAAGTACCAAAGTCTGTAAGCCAGATCTTACGGCGTAGATGGCTGCCGATAGCCCGGCAGCCCCTGCGCCTATTATGATGAGATCGTAGTCCCTTTTATCAATTTCCTCTTCGGATTCACCCATTATTAGCTGCATTTCAATTACCTTACATCATTGGTGGCATGCCGCCCTCGCCACCCGGTCCTCCCTGTCCTCCTTCCTTCTTCTCTTCTGGCTTTGATTTCTTTGCAGCTATTACATCATCGATCCTCAATAGCATTGTTGCAACTTCAGTAGCACTTTCGATTGCATGTTTCTTAACCCTAGCGGGTTCGATGACATTCTTTGAATAAACATCTCCAACTACTCCATTTATAGCATCAACGCCGATGTTGAGATGTCCTTTTTCATGCTCAGCTCTTATCTGCAGCAGAGTATCAATGGGATCCATACCTGCATTTTCTGCCAATGTCCTTGGAATTACTTCAACTGCGTTTGCGAATGCTTCAATTGCTAGTTGCTCTCTTCCTCCTATTGTTGGAGCAAATTTCCTCAGTTCTTTAGCAATTTCTGCTTCAATAGCCCCACCGCCTGGTACCAATGTACCATCTTCAAGTGTAACACCTACTACCTTTAGTGCATCGTGTAGAGCCCTATCAACCTCATCAATAGTATGTTGCGTGCCACCTCTTATTAGAATTGAAACTGACTTCGGATACTTGCATCCTGTTATGAAGGTCATCCTATCGTCGCCGATCTTCTTTTCTTCAACCTGCTCAGCATAACCTAGATCCGCTGGACTGAGATCATCAAGATTAGTTATTATCTTTCCGCCGGTTGCCCTTGCCAATTTTTCCATATCGGATTTCTTAACCCTCCTTACACCATAAATTCCTTCCTTGGAAAGGAAGTGCTGGGCAAGGTCATCAATTCCTTTCTGTGAGAATACGACATTTGCCCCAGCTTTCTTTATCTTCTGCACCATCTCCCTCAAGGTTTCCTCTTCCTGATCAAGGAACGCTTGAATCTTTGAGGGATCAGTTATTTGCACCTTTGCATCGATCTCAGTTTTCTTTATTTCAAGTCCTGAGTCTAGGAGGGCAATCTTGGCATTTTTAACAACTACCGGCATCCTTGGATGTACCTTTTCTTTATCAATAACTACACCTTCAATTAATTGAGTATCTGTAATACCACCGCCAAATTTCTTTTGAACCAAGATGTTGTCAACATCAACTACTGTCTTCCCATCCCTCTTTTCAGCAATATACTTTACTGCCTTTACAGCAATCTCGGCAAGATAGTCAGCCACTCCACCAACGTTCTTACCAGTCATGGCAGTTTTTGCTATATTTTTCAGCTCTTCATCGGTAATGCCTTTCTTTGCGACTTTTTCAATTATCTCCATGGCCTTGGAGCTGGCTATCTTGTACCCATTTGATATTACAGTTGGGTGAACGTTTTGATCAAGTAAAACCTCTGCCTGCTTCAGAAGCTCTCCAGCAAGTACTACAGCACTTGTAGTTCCGTCTCCAACCTCCTGATCCTGGCTCTTTGCGATCTCTACAATCATCTTTGCAGCAGGATGATCTACATCCATTTGTTTCATTATAGTGGCGCCATCATTCGAAATTGTAATATCACCAAGGGAGTCAACCAGCATCTTATCCATGCCCTTAGGTCCAAGTGTAGTCTTAACAGTATCAGCAATGGCCTTTGCAGCTTCTATATTATTCCTTTGAGCATCCTTACCTGTCTCCCTTGTTGTACCTTCCTTTAAAACTAATATGGGAATCTGACCTGACAACATCTAATTTCACCCTGAAACGTAAATTCGTTCTTCTATATAAATCTATCATTTTTAGAACTTCAGAACCTGATAAAAAATTCTTTTTCCCAGATATGGATAAAGGTATTATGCGAACTTACCCTTGCAAAAAGAAAGTGACATCAGACGATGTTAGATCAATAATAAAAGAAACAATTGGAAACGTTAGGGAGGAAGGTGAATTTTTTATTTGTTCCTATAGTCCTATTGAAGAGATTAGGATAAGGATAAAGAGTAACAAGGAAATCGAAGTTGAAACTAAAACATCACCATCAGAGAATGCAGAATCCGCTATTAAAAAGTATAATGAGCTAATTGAAAAAATTACAGGTTACAGTGCAAAGGAGAGGAAAAAGCTTCTTATGAAGAGCTGATAAAGATGCTGTTCAATATAAATTCTGCATTGATAATAGGAGCATCAAGAGATGAGGGAAAAGTTGGGAATGTTATACTTCGAAATATGAAAACCTCATTCAAAGGGAATCTATATATTGTTCATCCATCTGCAGATGAAATATTGGGTATTAAGTGTTACAAAGATATTGACCTCCTTCCAGAAATTCCAGATCTTGCTATTATTTCACTTCCTCCAGCTAAAACCATCGAAACATTAGAAAAACTAGGCAAGAAAGGTGTTAAATTGGCAGTTGCAGTAAGCGGTGGTTTTGGTGAAAAAGGTGAAGAAGGTAAATTATTGGAAAAGAGGATTTCAGAGATAAGTAAATCAACAGGAATAAGAGTAATCGGTCCTAATTCAGTTGGGCTTGTTATACCGGGAATAGGAGTTAACACTGCATTAACTGACCCAAGCAAGACAGTCTTTCCAAAAGAAGGTAGAATTTCCTTCATATCCCAATCAGGAGCCTTAGGTCTGTTAAATATTGATAAGTATGCATCTGATGGTCTGGGTTTTTCTTCATTCATAAGCTTGGGAAACAGTGCGGATATTAAGGAAGTGGATGCATTGGATCTCTTGAAGGATGACGAGTCCACTAAATCTTTCTCCTTATATCTTGAAAATATCTCTGATATGGAAAGGTTTTTGAATATCTCAAAGGAAATATCTAAAAATAAGGGTTTAGTAGTATTAAAAGGGGGACTAAGTGAATCAGGATCTCGAGCAACAAACCTTCACACAGGTTCCCTTTTTAAACCTTCCTACTCATTAAAGGGAATATTCAGGCAGCATGGAATAATTATGGCAAACAATGAGGAAGAGCTGATCGACGCATCTGTCGCCATATCCTACTCCAAGCCATTGAAAGGAGAGAATATTGCTATCATAACATCTGCCGGCGGGGTAGGGGTTATTGCATCAGATATTCTTGAAGCCAATGGATTTAAAGTTCCAAAAATAAGGGAGGAGGATGCAGCAAAATTGCAATCTTATTTCTCTCCATTGGGTTCCCCATACAATCCAATTGATATAACAGCTGAGGCCACCGATGATCAATATCTCAATACCATGGATTATCTAGATAGACTTGATTATATAGACGGTGTTGTAGTTTTCACGCTTTTCCAGACATATAATGTGACAGAAAACTTAGTTTTGAAAATTAAAGATAAGATCAAAAATTATTCAAAGCCCTATGTTTTTGGATACATAGGGGGTAATTTTTCAAGGGAAATCTATAGGAATATGCTAAAGAATGAATTACCGGTATTCCCAAACATAAATAGAACAGTTGGAGCATTGAAAGTCTTATTTGAAAGAGGAAATTATTTAAGGAGGTTTGAAAAATGATCGTTCCTGAGTTTGAAATTAAAGATATACTTAAAAAATATGGATTAAAGACACCATATGGAAAGATAGTTGAAAGTGCCAAGGAATATGATGGAAAATATCCAGTTGTTCTAAAAGTAAGCTCAAAGACAATCACACATAAGACAGAGGCGGGAGCGGTCATATTAGATATAAAGAGTCCTGAGGAACTAGATAGAAAAATAGCAGATCTGTCGCAGAAATTTCCGTGTGAAGATTTATATGTCGAAGAAATGGAGCCAAGAGGGGTAGAAGTTATAGTTGGCTTAGTGAATGACCAATCCATTGGTAAAGTAATGATGCTTGGAATTGGAGGGTTTTATGCAGAATTAATCAAGGATGTAACCTTTAAAAAGTTGCCAATAGACAAATATGACGCAGAAGATATGTTGGAGGAACTTAAATACAGTAACATTTTTAATGGTTACAGAAATTTGAGGTGCAATAAAGAAATATTAAAGGATCTCCTCTTGAAAATTTCTAAGTTAGGTATGGAAATGGAATTTCAACAAATGGATTTTAACCCTATTTTCCTTTATGAAGATAGATATGTTATAATAGACAGCAAAATGGTAATTTTATAGTGGCAAAAGTTATAAAGAGTTCTTAATTACGAAAATATGGATACTCCCGAAGAAATTATAAAGGTAGCAGATAAGGAGAATCTGAAGTATTTCTATTTTCAGTTTACTGATATTAGGGGAACTGTAAAATCAGTAATGATTCCCAGGAACAGGCTAGAGAGGGTCTTAGAGGAAGGGGTGCTTTTTGATGGTTCGTCAATTTTAGGTTATGCAACAATAGAAGAAAGCGACATGAGGGCTTTTCCGGATTATTCATCCTTTGAAATTCTCCCATGGACATCCGATGGAGGAAAGGCTGGAAGATTTGTCTGTTCAGTCATGACGCCTGAAGGAAAACCATTCGATGGAGACCCAAGATATGTTCTTAAGAAGCAGCTTGAAAAATTGCATAAGATGGGAATGGAATTTTTTGTAGGTCCGGAATTTGAGTTCTTTTTATTAGAAAATAGGGATGGTAAATATGTACCACATGATTCAGCTGGTTATTTTGATTTTGGACCTTTAGATAAGGGGGAGCTAGTAAAAAAAGAGATACTTCTTTACCTAAACCAATTAAATTATGAACCGGAAGCAGCCCATCATGAAGTAGCACCGGGACAACACGAGATTGACTTAAGATATTCTCAGGCCTTAAAAATGGCAGATAAAATTATAACACTCAAGACCGCTATTAAGACCGTGGCCATGAGACATGGTCTATATGCAACCTTCATGCCCAAGCCTATTTTCGGTGTGAATGGAACGGGTATGCACGTACATCAAAGCATTATGAATCCAGAGGGAACACTAAATATGTTCTGGGATGAAAAAGACAGCAATGGTCTGTCTGATATGGCTTATCATTACCTTGGTGGAATACTTAAACATGCTGTGGAAATGTCTGCCATTATAGCGTCATGGGTAAATTCATATAAGAGATTGGTACCTGGCTACGAAGCACCTGTTTACATATCTTGGGCTAATAAAAACAGATCAGCCCTAGTTAGGGTACCAGCAGGAACAAACTTGAGAAAGAGGTTTGAATTTAGAGCACCTGATTCTGCTGGAAACCCTTACCTCCAATTTGCAGTTCTGCTTGCTTCAGGTCTTGATGGAATCAATAGAAAGATAGATCCTCCCGAACCTATTGAACAAGATATATTCCATTTGACTTTGGAGGAGAGGAAGAAGTTAGGGATAGATTCGTTGCCAGAAAGTTTAGGGGAGGCCTTACACCACCTAAGAAATAGCCAATTCATGCGCGAGGTTCTGGGCGATCACGTTTACTCTAATTTCATCTATATAAAGCAAAAAGAATGGGATTCATTTAGATCCTGGGTAACAGACTGGGAAATCAACAATCTTCTTCCAATTTTATAATTTTATTTAACATTTATGCGATATTAATTTATATTATCTCATATTTTCCGATAAGGGCTCGTGGTCTAGAGGTTATGACGTCGCCCTTACAAGGCGGAGGCCGCCGGTTCGAATCCGGCCGGGCCCATTATTATTCATTAGTGAAATAAATAACATAAATCCACATAAGATACCAAAAAACGTATCGTCCTGCAATATATAAATATTGAAAACTTATGATATTTATATAATGTCAAAGAATAAATGGTATATTGTTTTAAGCTCTGAATAGGTCAAGAGGAATAGAATAACAAGGGCAAGGCGATTTGGAATTGATATAGTTTTTTGGAGAGATAGTAAAAATGAAGTTCATGCCATTGATGCAAAATGCCCACATTGAGGAGCAAACCTGGGCCTGGGGGAAATAGTGAATGATTGCGTTCAATGCCCATAGCATGGATTTCTATATGATGGTAATGGAATTGCAGTTTTGATCCCTTCCCTGGGTAAATCTGCAAAAATAAATCCTAATTATTTGGTAAGAAGTTTCAAGGTAAAGGAGTTTATGAATTTCATATTCATGTGGTATGGTGATAAAAATCCCGAGGAAGATATCAAGTGGCTTTATGGTATTGATGAATCCTATTCTTTTTCAACCATTAAGGAAACTTGGGAGGTGAATTATACAAGAGCAATAGAGAATCAGCTTGATGTATCACATCTTCCATTCGTTCATAGAACAACAATAGGGAGGGGTAACAGAACATTAGTTAACGGTCCAATAGTAGAATTGGAAGGAGATGTATTGAATGTATGGGTCTGCAACGAGGTGGACATGGGACAGATACCAAAAAAACAAAATGAAATAGAGAAGGATCAATGTACAGGTAGGTTGCAGTTAATTTTACCAAACTACTGGCAAAATGTAATTAGTGATAAATTGAGGGTAATGGCGGCATTCGTTCCCGAGGATGAAAATAGAAAAATTTTATATGTTAGGATTTATCAAAAATTCATCAATATACCTCTTATATCTAGTTTAATAAATTACATTTTCATGAGATTTAACAAGATGATCTTAAAACAGGACAGGAGTGTTGTGACATCGTAAATTCCAAAATATAGCAATATATCCAATAAAGAGTTTCTCGTTCCGGCGGATGCTCCAATATTATTGTACAGAAAATATCTCCATGAAAATAGTAAGGATTAGAATTATGAATGTCTTAAAATTGGTGTTTAATATATTCCCATAGAAAAAGTTCGATAATTTTTTAACCTGTTAAAAGTTTGATTCGGTAAAATTATAATTTTGTGTCGAACTACCTTAATTCGCATTGAAATTCTATAATTTTTTTTAAAACTTTTTATTAAACACAATAAAGAAAAGAATGTGCTATAATGCAATTAATTCAAAGGTATTTGCTTTAATTAATAAGAAAAAATGGTTGGGCAAGTATATTAATAAGATTCCTTCCAAGATCTTTGGTATTTTTAAATAATTCATTATTATGATGAATTTACATGATTCAAAATTGCATTTCCAAAGAATTAGAGATTGTAAAATATTCGAAATATTCGTAGTGTCACGAATTTTGTGTAAACTCCTGGAACAAGAGAAGTAAATCTCTTGAACCAGGAGATATACCTCTTCTGGAATGCAAAAGGAGGTACGAATGAATATGGAAGAGATGGATAAAAGGATAATGGAAGTTGCAAGGAATGCAGTGAAGGAATACCTTGAAAACCTCATGAAAACGGAGAGGGATGTCTTCATTGATGAACATGGCGGTATAAAGAATGGATATTATGAGAGAACAATGAAAACAAAGTTCGGTGAAATTGAAGACCTGAATGTACCAAGGGACAGGGAAGGTAAATTCAGAACTGGAATATTTAACCCCTATGCAAGGTCCATAGGTATAGATGAGTTAATTATCTCTCTATATTCAAAAGGAATTTCCACCAGGAAGATGTCAGAAATACTTGAATCAATATTCCAGAACAGGTATTCAAGATCCTCCATATCCAGAATAACTGAAATAACAATTGAAGAGGTGAAGAGATTCCAGAACAGGCCTCTGGATAGAAGATACATAGCAATATTCCTTGACGCTTTATTCTTCTATCTCAGAAGGGATACAGTGGAAAAGGAGCCGATAATATTTGCCATGGGTATTAAAGAATCGGGTGAATATGAGATACTGGGATTCTATATTTCTTCAAAGGAATCCCATCTATCTTACAATGAAGTTATTAACGATCTATACAGCAGGGGAGTGAGGGAACCGTTATTGTTCATAGCTGATGGTATTCCAAAACTTGATGAAGAAATAAGAAAGGTATTTCCAAGAGCAGATTTTCAATTATGCACTATACATGCATCAAGGAATTTTGAATCTGAAATAAGGGAATATGATGTGAATGCAGTGGATTCACAGCTTAAGCAGATATTCCTATCAGAGGACAGAGAAGAGGCCATTAAGAGATTCAATGAATTCAAAAGTATCTGGGAAAACAAGTATCCCAAACAGGTATACAATTTAGAGAGGAAGTTGAACTATTTATTTACATATTTCCAGTACCCTAAACCAATAAGGAGATCAATTCACAGCAATAACATAATAGAAAGGATGAACAAGGAGATAAGGAGGAGAATAAAAACAATAGATTCACTACCAACAGAGGAATCCGCTATGAAAATAATATATCTCAGAGTGGCA